>Ga0307988_1000093_pt1 | contig 74247 bp, 63 predicted proteins | sample EllFjometagen183_FD_203166 | JGI IMG/M metagenome (GOLD analysis project Ga0307988, IMG submission 203166) | Marine microbial communities from Ellis Fjord, Antarctic Ocean - #183 | ecosystem: Environmental > Aquatic > Marine > Unclassified | place: Southern Ocean | collected 2014-10-08 | reverse complement strand
ATGCTTTAAATATAAATTACAATTTTTTAATATACTTTCTTTTCTTGTGTTTCGTGGTTAAACTATTGCAATTTGTGTTTGAAGCGATTATATTTTATAAATACTGAAGAATTAATATAACGATAGGTGTTCTTATGAAAAATTTTATATCTCTACTTTCCTCTTTAAGTTTAATGTTTTTGTTGGCGGCATGTGAAACGACTCGTTCGCAAAACAATCAGTTTGCCAGCCCTAATCAGGATATTATTAGATTGCGGAATAATGTTGTCGTATTGAACAGAAAAATAGTTAGTGTTAAAAAAAATAATCTGCTTCTCGCTAATAAAATGTCTTCCCTGAAAAACCAAATAAATTATATTAACGAAGCAAATCAACAGCAAGATAAAACAATTAAAGCCTTAAATCAGCAGATTGCTCAGGAGCGCGCCGAACGCAAGCTTGCACTGAACAAGGTGGTTGAAACCGTCGCTGATCAAACCAGCAAAGCATTAAATAAAATTGCCAAACAAAGGCGCCCGAAGCCAGTACGTTCAGGAAAAACAATCCCTGCTGGAGCTTATTATAAACACAAAGTCGGAGCAGGAGAAACATTGAGTGCGATCGCACGAGCTTATAAAGTATCCATCAAAGATATTAAAAAAACAAATAATCTTAAAAGTAATATTATTGGCATAGGACAAATTTTACATATACCGAAAAAATAGAGGAGCAGATATCACATGGAGAATACGAACCTTCTACGTTCAGGATGGATGTCAATGTTTACTGGTTTTTTCCTGAGCTCTTTTAATATTTGCGCCTTTTTTATGCTGGTAACTTTAAGTTTTTCTCACACACTTGAAGCACGTATGACTTTTGTTTTTTTGAGCTGCATTGTTTATCTAGCGCCTTTCTTTATTTTATTTAGCATAGCTCGTTTCGTTCTTGGCAAATTCGCCCGGCGTAATGTTATAGTTTTTGCCCGTATTGGAGAAGTCTTCATTATGGGTCTAGGATGCATCGTTCTTTTATTTTTTCCGGAATCTATCAAAATTTGGTCACTTTTATTTGTGTTGTTTTTGTTCGGAATCGAAGCCGCTTTCATATATCCTGCATCGCAGGGAGTGTGTACAGATCTGTTTGAAACAAAAAATCTTGGTAAAATCTGTGGCACCAAAATACTTGTTATTCTCGGGGGTGTAGTTTTAGGTTGCCTCGGGGGAGTTTTCGTATATTATAACTCTACTTTATACCATAGTGATTCAATGGAATTACCCGTTATTTTATTCATGATCATAAGTTTTTTCAGTCTCGTTTTGACAATGCAGGCTCCGGCAGGAACCGCAGACGGGATAGAACAGGAATTTAAATTTAATATGTTCAGCAATCTGGTAGATGCTGGAAAGATGCTGGGAAATAAACGCTCATTGCGATTGATTACTTTCGGCGAATGCTATCTTCTGTCAACTCTTGTTTTTATCGAGGGAGTATTGATAGTTTTTGCGGAAAATAATTTAGGACCGCAGTCAGGATTATGGTTATCCTATGCTCTGATTTTCATGGCGCCTATTGCCGGAATGGCTCTAGGTGCTTTTTGCAGCGGCTTTGTCGGTCGTAATGATTTTGAGCTGGGAATGGTTCCCTTGGGAGCTTTTGGACTTGTTCTTTTTTCAATTCTAGCAGGTGTTTTTTCTAAAACCGGACATATTCATACCGGAATTCAAATTTTCCCAATGCTCCTGCTTTTTACATTTTTAGCAAGTTTTTCAGGCGGCATAATGCTGGCTCATCTTCAAGCGTGGCAGTTGCGTTTTGTTGACAAAAAAAATCGTGCTTTATTTTGCGTTGTTAGATATTTATTATTTTGCACAGCAGCCGTTTTTTGCGGAGTTTTGATTTTTGTTTTGACTATCTGCAATTTAAACAGCATGTATCTCATGGTTTATTTCGGAATAATGACATTTATTTTATCGACAATAGCTTTTTTAAGAGACCCTGAATTTATAATTCGATTTATAACTTTTATTTTAACTCATATCACATACCGTGTGCGAGTTTTTGAAAAAAGCAAAATACCTGATGAAGGACCGGCATTACTGGTGGCTAATCACGCTTCATTTGTCGATCATTTGCTGATTAGCTCATGTTCAGTACGCCCGATACGTTTTATGATGCATGAAGACTTCTACCGTTACCGCTGGATTCATCCTATCGTGAGATGGGCTGGTGTAATAGAAGTTCCAGAAGGAAAACCTAAAAAACTGCGGCAAGTGCTGAAGAAGACCCATCAGATGTTTAAAGACGGCGAGATTATTTGTATTTTCCCTGAAGGAAGTGTTACTCAAAACGGCATCATGTCAACCTTCAAGAAAGGACTTTCTTCAATGATTCCTAAAGGTCTGGATGTGCCGATTCTGCCGATTCGCATAGGAATGCTCTGGGGCAGTATATTTACTAATTTCTATGCCAAAATGAGATTTAGCCTGCCGCATGAGATACCACATCCTGCCAGCATAATGATCGGAGAGCCAATCTCTATTACATCTTCCGGCTACAAAATTCGATTGATTCTTTCGGAAATGGCGGCGGAAGTTGAAAATGTTCCCAGTCATCAGGAACGCCCGATACATTCGCAATTCGCATATATGGCGCGCAAGCATCCACTGCATAAAATATTTAATGAATACGACGGCACTAGCTGGAAAGAACACAGTAATTTCTCGATCATGGTAAAAGCTATCATACTTAGTCGTGAAATCAGAAAAATGACATCCGAGGACTGTAAGTATGTAGGTGTAATGCTGCCGAATACAGCTACAACAATAGTTGTTATACTAGCAGTCTTGATGGCTGATAAAACTCCAGCCATTTTAAACTTTACCGCCTCAAAAAAATCAATTAAGCTGGCAATGAAAAAAGCTGATTTGACCTGTGTTTTGACTAGCAAACGTTTCCTCAAAAAACTTAACTTTGAGGCATTGCCTGAGATGTTTATGCTTGAAAGCCTTGCTGGTAAAATTTCAAAAGCTACTAAGCTGAGAACGGTTTTGATGGTTGCACTGCTTCCGTGGCGTGAATTGATGAATATTATTTCTCCACTGAGTTACAATGATGTACACCGCACCCTAGTTGTTATTTATTCCAGCGGTTCGACCGGAGAACCAAAAGGCGTGATGCTTTCTCATCATAATATCAACAGCAATGTTTATTCTATCGTCAGAATAGTCAACTGGAATTCATCTGATAGAGTTATCGGAAATCTTCCGATCTTCCATTCATTCGGATTTTTGAGCAGTTTCTGTATATCAGTTCTACGAAATACAAAGGTTGTACTGGTCACCAATCCGCTTGATGCTAAAATGGTTGGATATGCTCTTAAACGCTTAAAAGTAACTGTAATGATGGCTGCTCCCGGTTTCCTTCAGGCATATATGCGCCGCTGTAAAATAGAAGATTTTGCTTCTTTGCGTCTGGTTGTTACTGGAGCGGAACGACTGCGTGAAGACATCTCCAGGAAGTTCCAGGAAATGACCAAGCTGAGTATTGCCGAGGGCTATGGATGTACAGAGTTATCTCCAGTTGTTTCGATAAATGTCGCGGATTCCATACTTGATCTCGGAACAAGCGTTGGAAAATCTGGCAGTATCGGTACATCAATGCCCGGAATAGCCACAAAAATAGTGAACCCCGATACTTTTGAAACCATGCCGCCGGACACGGATGGCTTATTGCTGGTCAAAGGCCCGAATATCATGCAGGGATACCTGAATGAGCCGGAAAAAACCGCTGAAGTAATGCATGATGGATGGTATATTACCGGAGATATTGGGCAAATGAATTTAAGTGGCCATATCATTATTACCGGAAGAATGTCGCGTTTCAGCAAAATAGCCGGAGAAATGGTTCCGCACGAACTTATCGAAAAGGAAATCAATGAAATACTCCATACAACAGAATGCTGTATTGGTGTTTGCGGAGTCCCGGACGAGAAAAAAGGCGAAAAATTAATAGTTTTCTATTCGCATGAAGATCTCAAGCCTGAAAAAATCATTGTCCAATTGCGCAAAAAGGATATTCCCAACCTGTGGATTCCTAGAAAAGAAAGTTTCATCAAAGTTGAGCACATTCCTATGCTCGGAAGCGGAAAACTTGATGTCAGCGGCATAAATAAATTAGCCGACGAGCTCTAAGCTGAATTTATATTATGCCAACTTGCATCTAAAGATTAAGTAAATCGGTATTACTTTACAGTTGCGAAAGTATTAATAAAATTCAGCAAAACTTGTTCTGCCTCCTCGTCACTGTTGATAATTGGAGTCGTTATTTGAAAGATATACCAGGCTTCATTGAAATGCCAAGACTTACGAAAAAATATAAAACTACCAGTTGAAAAAGAGTCATTAGTGTACCATGATAAGAAAAGATCTCGTTTGCCATGCCTTTCTGCAATGATTCTAGCAACAGAAAGAATTCCCAATTTAGTTTTTAGCAATTCATGTGTATTTGATATGATTTTCCAGCGTGCTGTAGATAAGCATAAGGCAGCTGGATGAATCTGGTGAAGATCGTTGCGAAGTTCGACACACAGGGAGCCTACATGAGTGTTTAAATTAGAATAATGCACATAACGGTGTGTTATATTTTCCCCTTGAAGCGATTCGTCTAAATCTGAGAGTTTAATATCCTCTCCCAACCAGTTGGCGGCACCTAGTTTTATTGATAGGCGAATAGGATCCCCATTAGGAGCAGGTCCCGAAACCTGAATATAGCCAAAGGTAAACATTATCAAGGCTAAACAAAAGAAAAAAGGTTCAGGACGAACAAAAAACTTCTTAGGTAAACGCAAGCAAATTATGAACCATATTGATGCCATTACAGTAAAACACAGTTTTATTGAGAAGCCTGACATGTTTTGAATATAATTTCTGAACAAAAAACTTATCCAATAGCTTGTAGACGGTAAGCCAAGCGCAGCGATGAAAAAGATAGGATACAACAACCAAAGAATACGCCATCCCCATATAACCCAGCACCCGCCAGCAATAAACAATAAGCTACTGGCGAGGTAAATAGAATTTATATCTTTTATTAAACTTGCAGCTAATATTATTACGGCTGCACCAAGCATTAAAAAACCGTAATAATCCAGTCCATTCTCTTCTTTTTTGTTGAACTTTTTGATTTCCCAAAATAAAAAATATCCTGTTAATGCTAAAACAATCAACCAAAAAATAAAATCTTTTTGGTCTAGAGGTGAATACTGCCAGGCATCGAACATATAACTTAATTTATAAAAAAATGGAATGAACAAAGCTAAAGTAGTTACCAGCTTCCAGTGCAATTTCATTTTTTCACCTCGTTTTTTTCTGGGAATCTAACTAGTGAGCGACATGCCCAAAAAATGACTACAATAGCAATAACCATTACATAACCTAAAGTGACATGAAGTGTTTCACTGAAAGCAGCTTTGCCGATTCCTAAATACAAAAGCAAGGTTATTGTTAGACGTAAGGAATTTAATAAAATGACAATTGGAAGCAGTAGCAAACAATGTAAAATTTGACAAATTAAACGCTTTTGAACAAACATTGTTATAAGCCAGCCAATAAGAAACATTGCTTCAAGTTGAGCTATTCCGCTGCAAGCTGTAGTTACAGCTATTTTTTCAGTGCCCAGTTTCAATATCGTAGCATTGCAGCTTACGTCAACAGCACAGAGCTTTAATGTGAAACATGTCAAATATGAAGAGATCAAACGCAGGGGATAACTTATCAAAGAATTGAAATAAGTATAGTTTGGAAGCACTAATAAGAAAATAGCACCTGCAGGAAGAAGTTTAAAAACGTTTTGATAATTAGTAAAGCGCGCCAGACAAGCACCCATAATTAAGAAGAGAGAAATTTGCATAGCAAGCGAGTCACTCATAAAAGCAGTAGCTAGTAAAATGCTGCTCGCGCAAATGAGAAATACCCAGGATAAAATTATATCATGACGCAAGATAGAGGATTTTGTTTTTACCAGATGCCATATTGTTACAGTGCATATGCCGGCGGCCAATAGCCATAATGTTATGATAGATTCGATTTTTTGATGCATTCTCAAAGCTTCAATCATGCTGTAAATAGCTGTTAAAGCCAAAATCGAAACGAGTAAGAAATTTTGAGCAGTTATTTTTTTATATATGCTTATTAAATTCATAATAATTTATTTTCTGTAGGGGCTCTACTAGCTTTTTCTTTTATCATCAGTAATTCTCCCAGAACTGCATTGTCTTTGGAATGTGGAACCGCTTCTTTTAGTTGTTTTAAACGTATTCTTGCGAGCATGAGATAATTTTTTTCTATATGGTCTTGAATTATTGGAACAAGACAGCGTGGAATTGCATTTTTAGCAATTTTATTATCTGGCTCTTGCTTGATGAGTGATTCAAAAATTGTCAGAGCTGAAGAGTAGTGTTTACAATCCAGTTCACGCAATCCCAAGCAAATTTTTGCGCGCGTCCATGATGCGGATTCATCCTGAGCTTTTCGAGCTAAAGCCAAGGCTTCCTGTTTTTTTCCTTTTATGGACATTATATCAGAAAGATTTACTAATACCAATGACCATTTAGGGTATTGTTTCAGCAACATTTTATAATGTTTGACAGCTTGGTCGTAATCTTTAAGTTTTTGAAAGATAAGAGCTTGCCGGAAAGCAGCTTTAACTAACTTCGGATTATTTTTCAACGCCTTTGTTATATACTGCATAGCTTCATTATATTTTTTATGTTGTAAATAAATATCGGCTATATAGAGCAATGTATCATTATCTTTTTTCAGGGTATAGACTTTTATCAAATATTTTACAGAACTTTGCCATTTCTGTGCAGTTTGGGCTTTTATGCTCCATGCCATGGCGTTAAATGTTTTATCTTTAGATAATAACAGGTGCTTAGCTATTTTATCAGATATTTTTTTATTATTACGCGACAGGAAAAAAGAAACAGCAGGATCGATAATAGAATGTGAATTATTAGCAAGCTGTAACATTTTTCCTATACATTCATCAATTTTTTTCTGTTTTCCAAGTAGTTGATAAGCCTGAGCAGTCCAAAGCCAAACTTCCGGTTTTTTGGGAGTTAAAATAGTTAACTTTTTTAATAGTGGCAAAGCTCTTTCCGCTTCATTAAGATATAGCAAAGAGCGTCCTTTTATACTTAGATAGTCCAAGGTATTGGGACTTATTCTATTAAATTTATTTGCTTCCGAGATAGCTTTTCGCCATTCCTTCTGCTCGTAAGCACAGACCATTGCCAAGTGAGCGATTGCATCTTCTTCTGGAAGCAATTTTTGCATGATTGCCGCCAAAGCGGTAGTTTTTTCTAATTTATTATTATTAAAATTTTCTATAGAGACTTTTTTTATTTGATTAGCTAAATCAGTTCGTGCAGTCAGAGAATCATTAATTTTTAGTAGAACAGCAAGGTGTTTCCGAATATTTCTAACATTATTTGAAGCTAATATTTCCTGAAATTGTAAGTATGCATAAAGTGGGCGAGTGCTGAATATTTTGCAAAGATGTAAATTTTCTTCCATTTTTCCAGAGTCATTTGCTATATATGCCAGAAGTGCGCGTAAATAATATTTAGCTGCTATTGTTACTTGATTACTTATTTTTATTGTATTTAATAACTTACTTATGCCAATAATATTTTTATTTTTTGCATAAATTTCAGCAAGCGTGATTGTAATGATAATGTTTTTAGGTAAATTTTTGTGTAACTGTTGATATTGCGATTCTGCTAGTTTTGGGTTACCGGAATTTAGATTATAATTAGCCAATATCATTAACACTTCCATGGCGTCAGGAGAATTTTTCACTGCTTTATTGTAGTAAATACCTGCTTTTTTTATTTTCCTGAGTGCTATGTATACGTGACCAAGTCCAATTAATGAGTTTGTTTTGCTTGCTTTGTCTTGACAATTACTGAGACTTATAAAATTTTTCTTGGCCTCTTGAGGATTTCCTGATGCTAAAAGAAATCTTGCGTTGAAAAGGATTACTTTGGGGTCTTTCGGTGATCTTTTTAATAACGACACCAAAAGTTTTCTGGTTTGAGCAGTGTTATTTCTAAAGAAGCTTGCTTTAGTCAAAGCATATAATTCATAATCAGATAAACTAGTAACTTTTTCCCCTTCAAGTTGCTCTGTGATGGTGTAGTATCTACTTGCGTTCAACAGAGCCTTAATATAATTTTTCTTAATCTCCTTAGAAAGAGGATTTAAACTTGCTGCAATCCCCCAATATCTTGCTGCCCATGTTGGTCTTTGATCCTTCTCTGCTATTTCAGCGAGAGCTTCGTAAGCAACTTCATTTGCATTGTCGCGTACAGTTACCTCTAGAAAAAATTTCTCAGCGGCTTTTATGTCGCCTTTGCGCATGGCTGATTGTCCCATTTCCAGATAATCAGCGACTGATCGATGTATAAATATAAAATAAACCAATGTCCCAAATGCACAAAATATGCAAATGCAACTAACTACAATAATATTTTTTTTCATTTTTAGGCTTTGAATATAGTAAAAAATTAAAGGTTCTTTTTATGTCTTTTAAATCCGGCAATTCCTGTAAGACATAAACCTATCAAAGTGCTCATGAATACACCAGGGAGAGGTTGACCGGCAGGAGCATGTTCAGTGGGCTCGAATGAAACAACCATTTCTCGATAATCCGAACCACTCCACTTCTTGTCACCTTCCAAACCAATTTTTAAATTACCTTCGGATGTGTCTCCAAGATACGTTGCTCTGTGTTGATTGGATTCATTTAATCTGGGAACACTATAAAATTTACCATTGTCGGTGCTTAACCATGTACCGACACTAGTGCCTTTTTCAAATTTCCCAATATATGCTTTCCCTTCGTTATTGAAATTCACTCCTTGTTCTTTCAAGATTGCGCCATTTGCAGGGTTATAGGTGAAATAACCAAAAGCGTTATATTCCCCTGAAGAGACGTGTCCAATTGTTAAGCCAGTTGTTTCTAAAACCATAATATTAGGACCGCCCATACTGTAGTCCAATCTAATGGACTGACCATTCCAGCCATGTGTTGGACCGTAACCATTTCCATAACTATAACCACCAGACATCGCATTAACTGAATTAGTTAAAGTGAAAAAAAGAATAGCAACTCCAAAAATATTCAAGTACAATTTTTTAGTCATATCTTTACCCTCGTTTTTTAATTACATATAGACTATTGTCCTAGCAATTTATATGAATATTGCATAATAGTCAAATGGTAAACAGTATTCTTTATAAAAATATAGTTGACAATTATTCCTTATATAAAATAAAGGGGGTAATTAATATGTTTCCAGATTTTAGTGAAAGAACTGTCAAAATAAAGCATCGCAATAAGACTTTTATTGTTCCAAAATTATCAATTCTACAATACAGTCAAGTAATTAAAATAATAAATCAAACTGACAGACAGCACAATGACGATATAATCAAAAATTCCAGAAAAAAATTATGGAACGTCCTGGAAAGTGTTTTGCCCAAAAAGATTCTGCGTGCTCGTAATATATTCAATTATACTGATTTAGTGGAACTATGTATCTATCTAGCTTTCGGTTCATACCTCGATAACAAAATCAAGGACAGCAAACAATATCACGAACTATCAAGCCTGCCGGATTATCAATTCAAAGCCGCCCGCATATTATCGCAATTTAGCTCCTACACTCTAGAAAAACTCCTGAATGAACCAGCTTCAATATTTTTTACATTATCCGATTATGCCGAACGCATCAGAGCCGACAATGCCATAGAACTCATAGCCGAAGGAATAAAAGCAGCATTCAGCAATTCTGAACATCTCACAGCAAAACGTGGCAGCCTAACAATAGCAAACCCCAATTACACCCGGGCAGATATTTCTCTAGAATACAAACATGAAATAGAAAGATTTAAAAATTCAGCTTCTCAATTCTAAGCCCCCGCAGGGTGGCGGCACAAATGTATGTTTTTACTTGTGCCGCCACCCTGCGGGGGCTGGAATTGTATATTATATCTTTTCCCACGGGCTTACGCCCGAGGCTACCCAAGTGCCGCCATCTGCGAGGGCTAAAAAAATAAAATATTCTGAAATCCTGCGTAAGATTCCTGTTTTTATTGCGTACTCTTGATATAATGCTTGAAATAAAACATAACAATAATATCTTAAACCAAGATAGGAGGATAATATATTATGGGCACAATATTATGATAGAATTAAATAAAGAAATTGTTGAAGAATTTTGTGATTTATGTGACCGGTCGCATGAAGCATGGATTACACATAAAACGTTATTTGATGATAATCCAAAAGTTGAAGATTTAATAAAAGATTTACCCTTTTTTAGTAGGCTTAGTATAATCACGCAGGAATACTCATTACAACAATTTATAAAATTACATGATCCTGAAAAACAAAAAGGATATAATAATCTTTCCTTTAAATTTATAATTAAATATGGCAACTGGTCAAAAGAAACATTAAAAATGCTAAATGATCTTTTCGATAAAATGGAAGAAACGATGGGTAGAAGCATTAAAGACGCACGAAATAATGTGCTATCTCATAATGACTTGAATACTATTATTAATAAATTAACACATGGTAAATTTCCTCTTGGTGCAGATATTGAATATATTAACCTAATGCATGAATTTATAAATATTGTTCATGATCAATACATTGGTGGTGTATACATATTTCGAGATTTAGCAAAGCGCGAAGCTGAAAATTTATTGGAGAGAGTACAAATAAAAAAATAAGGAGGCGGTATCATGAGTACGAGTGAAACTTTACATCTGGCGCGTTGGTGGAATTCTGCGGATGATTTGAAAGTGCAATGCTGTCTTTGCCCACGAGCTTGCCTTATTGAAAATAATGAAAACGGTTTTTGCGGAGTTCGCAAAAATATTGAAGGCAAATTATATTCTTTGAGCTACGGAATGCCGGTTGCTTTGAATGCTGACCCTATCGAGAAAAAACCTTTGGCGGAGTTTATGCCGGGTACTAAAACTTTTTCAATAGGAACTTTCGGCTGTAATTTGGATTGTTCTTTCTGTCAAAATGCTTCTTTGTCACGAGGTGCGTATACTGGAGCTTCTTATGAACGCTATTTGTCGCCTGAAAAAATCATTGAACTTACATTGGGACACAATTGCCGCTCCGTGGCTTTTACCTATAACGAACCGACTATTTTCGCTGAATACGCTATTGATATAGCAAAGTTAGCGCATGCAAAAGATTTGCGAACCGTGCTGGTTTCAAACGGCTATATCACTCCGCGTGCGGCGAAGGATTTATATCCACTCATTGACGCGGCGAATATTGATATGAAAGCTTTTTCTGAGGAATTTTATAGTTCAATGACGGATTCGCATTTAAAGCCTGTGCTGAACTCAATCAAAACTCTTTACGATTTGGGCAAGCATATTGAAGTGACAAATTTAGTTATTCCTGACAAAAATGATTCAATGGATTTAATTGATTCATGGCTGGATTGGGTCGAGGAAAATTTGGATAAACAAGTGCCGCTGCATTTCAGCGCCTTTTTCCCAACGCATGAATATCATCTGAGTCCTGGAACCCCCAAAGAAACACTCTTGCAGATAAAAGAACACGCTTCAAGCCGTGGCTTCACATCAATATATCTTGGTAATATTTAATTAGAAATATTATAAGTTAAGCTTTTGTTTTATATTTTTTATATTGACAGGGTGTCATCCCAGTATAACGCTTAAACACTGTCGCAAAATATTGACTTGATGAAAATCCTAATTTAAAAGCGATTTCAGTGATATTATTATTGCCTTCCTGTAATATCCGGCAAGCTTCTTCTATTCGCAGGCGCTGCAGACAATCCGCAGGCGTTACTCCTGATGCTTGCTTGAAACGCCGTGCAAACTGAGATTCGCTCAAACCACATGCTGCGGCAATATCATCTACTGATATATTACGATTAATGTTCTCTTGCATATACTCCCGAGCTCGCATACTAATAGAATCATCACTAAATAGTGAACTTTCAGTTAAACTTTTGGCTGTATCCAGTATTATTTGACATAGAAGCAAGCGCATCTCCGCTTCATACCAACGATTTTCTTTCCCTTGGCGCAGAAGTTTAAGCAATCGTGAAAAATGCTTTTCCAGCCCTGTTATTGCAGGAACAACCCTTCCGCTACTAAGAGAAAAACTATTAAAAATGAGTTCCATCTCTGAATAGTTGAACGGTGTATTTTTTTGCGCGATCTTATAGTCTTGTAAATCAAGTATATACCAAAAAAGCCAGCAGGGACTAATTATTCCCTCCGCTCCGCGATGTCGCATATTTTGTGGGACAATCGCGAGAGTTCCGCCTGATTGTTCAAGAGTAACTCCACTATCCAGTTGCCAATCGGCAAACCCTTTCATTACATAAGTAACTTCCGGTCCAATTCTGTGAATATGTTTATCCAGTTCAGCAGAATAATTATAGTTATGAAAACCACCGCTGTGAATTAGAGGCAATTCAATATCCTGTCCATCAAAATTGTATCTAGATCCACTCATTTGTATAATATCCCGCTATACTTAATATTGAAAGCAATATTGCATAAAAGACTATATTATAATAATATACACTCATTATAAAAGGAAATGCAAGCCATGACATCAAAAGAAATTGTTAAACGTACTATAAAATTTGAATTACCTGAACGTGTCGCTCGTTCAAGCCCCCCTGAATACGCTAGTGATTTTGGCTGGATAGGAATGAATCCTTCCGTTGACGCCCGTCCCAATCAGAAAGGATTAAATAAAGATGAATGGGGTGCAATTTGGGAGAATATAGGCATTTGCAATCTGGGTGAAGTCAAAGAATTTCCACTCAAAGACTGGAGCGATTGGGATAAATTAAATATTCCAGATGTTGACGATCCACAACGCTGGAAAGGCCTAACAAAACAGGATTCAGAAAAATTTATAATTGCGAACGGTGTTTCGCTCTACGAACGCATACATTTTATTCGTGGTCTGGAAAATACCTGGATGGATATTTACCTAGAACCTGAAAAATTAACAATGCTTATTGATTTATTAGTTGATATGAATTTGAAAGCTATCAAGCACTACAAAAAACTTGGTGCTGATGCTTATATATTTTGTGATGACTGGGGCTTACAGGATAAACTGATGATCCATCCTGAAAAATGGCGGGAATTCTGGAAGCCTGCCTACCAAAAAGTCTATGAAGCAGCTCACAATGCTGGGATGCTGACCTTTTTACACAGTTGCGGCTATATCGTCGAAATCCTTGATGATTTGATAGACGCCGGGCTAGACGCAATTCAAATGGATCAACAACAGAATATGGGGCTTGATTTGTTGAGTGAACGTTTCAGCGGCAGAATCACTTTCTGGTGTCCGGTAGATATACAAAATATGATGTGCAAGGGCTCCACGGATGACATTAGTGCTTACGCTCGTGAGATGTTTAAAAAATTATCTACTCCGGCAGGTGGTTTTATCGCCGGATATTATAGCGACCCAGCCGGAGCCGGACATACTCCAGAAGCTATCAAGGCAATGTGCGAAGAATTCGTTAAATTAGAGTATTAAGTTATTTTCAGAGATAGATTTTCTGGAGAGCATATTGATAATAACAGTTTGCAACGTCGCGGATTGTTTGCTTAATTCCAGATATCTGACCCTAATCTCATTATTTTCAACGTTTAGTGAATCAACCATCCCAGCCATTATCATCGCTAAGCCGGGTTCTGTTTTGGGTGGAGGCATTTTATGAAAATGACCTCCTATGAAAAATGTATATTCTCCATATTTACTAGCAATATCCTTTAACGTTTTGCTATCGCTAAGATATATTCCTTTGCCTGGAAGCCGTTCTGTGGCTTGTTCAATCGGATTGTGAGCCAAAACGAATTGCCAAGGTGTTTTAATATTTTTGAATTCATTTTCCAGCCAGTTCAGTTGTTTTTCAGACATGGTATGATCGTAATCAAATTCAGGAAAAACAGAAAAAAACGTACAGTCATTAAAATCAGTTCTGTAATAATTCTCCGGCAAATCAAACATTTTTGCAAAAAAATCTTTTTCACGGCCAATACAAACCTCAATAACCGAACAATTTAAAGATGATTTGAATTCCAAATACTGTTTCCAATACGCTTCTTTTGTTTCTTCAGGACGTAGATATTTATCAAGGCTCACAGTGTCTGCGAGATTTAAAATTATTTCCGGGCAAGAAGAATCAAACTCACGTTTCAATAGTTCCAGTTTGCGAGTATCAAATTCTTTGTCACGGCGATAATCACCTAGATGAATATCTGTTATTAATCCTATTTTCATCTACCAAACCTTCAAGTTATTAGAGTTTATTCCAACGTTCTTGAGCATTTCTATTTCTTCCTTAGGAATAAGATTTAAACCATCCCACTGGTGCGCATCAGAAGCAATTGTAAAGATTGCTCCAGCATCCGCGGTGGCTCTCAAAAAATCCCAATAAGCTGTCATTCCAAAACAAGGTCTTGAAATCTCTAAAACCACTCCAGCATTTTTTGCGGTTTCAGCTAACTCTTTAATATCTTTCTGAGGGATTAAACCAAAATTCCACGGCGTATTTATTCCAAGTCTCTTTAAAATTTTTGGAGTATCCCGCCATGGATGCCCAATTATATCTATATAAGGGTTATTTTTAATTGCGCTTATCATCATTTTAATAGCCAATGAATGATATTCTTCAATAGATTTTGGAATTGACGCCAGCGGAAAATGAACCGAAGCAATAACATAATCAAAATTTGCTGTTTTCAACTCTTCAATGGATGCAGAAAGACCGCCTTTTAAATCAATAATACTAGCTTCACAGCCGGACATAAGTTTAAAATCAACCTGATTTTTCAACTCTTCAACAAGTTTTTGGACATGTAATGCTTCAGACCACGGATGCCGTTTACTGATTGGTTCAACATGCTCCATAATCCCTACAGTATGTAGTCCGAGTTCTTGAGCCTTTTTAACAATATTTTCCACATTCATCTGTGAATCGGCAATCATTGTCCCAGATGGTTTTTTTCTACTTTGAGTAGCATGAATGTGAAGATCAACAAAAAAGATATCGTCAGACGGCATATTGCAATTCCCTGGAATATAAACGTTTATTGGAAGTAATAATGTCTTCCGGCATATGTCCAATATTAAATAAATCAAATTTTTCCAAATTCTTTGAACTATTAAATATATACGAAGATAATGAACAATTCCAGTTATGTTTTTCAGGAATATTTTTGACAAAAGAATTTTTTAGTATTACTTCCTTGCATGCGTGAACTGACGCACCATGTCCAACTAATAATACTTCTGTGTCAGATTCCAATAAATGTGTAATAAGCGGAGCTACTCTTTTTTTTACTTCTTCTAAAGCTTCCGGGCCTTGCGAAAACCATGGATAAGGCATTTCGCAAGCTCTGGAGACATTGTTGTAATATTGCTTTATCTCTTCTATATTAAGTCCTTTGAATTCGGGGAAGCCGTTTTTAGTAACCACTTCTTGAATAAGCGGTTCAATTGCAATCACTGAATTTGTTTGTTCGGCAACAATCTGAGCCGTTTCAAGAGTGCGTCTATAAGGTGAGCTTATAATCAGTCCCTTAAAATTTCTTTGCTTCAAAGATTGACCAAGATATTTTGCTTGGATTCTGCCTTTTTCAGTCAAAACCGGATCACAAAGAGGAACATCAGGATTTGCTTCCCATGAAACCTGTTCTAAATCCGGTTGACCATGTCTTGTTACATAAATAATCATTTCTTTAATACCTTTGTTTACTATTTTTTCACAGGATATTCAACCTTAAAATCGTCAATCCAATAACGCCAATCCTGGGTGCTATTTTTGGTTTCAATGACAAAAATAGAAATATTATTTACAACAACTCCAGGTTGATATTTGGATAATTGATTAAAATTGACGGTGTATTTGTTAAAATTACCAGTTTCCTCTGCTGGAAGCCATTTTTGCATCTTAACTTTTTTACCGTTAAGTTTGCCGAAAACTTCTATTTTTAATTTAAATTGTACATCGTTAAGAGTATAAAAATAAAATGATATTTTCCCATTTGGAGGAGGTTCCAGTTTACAAGTTCTACTCATTCCAGAATGAGTAGATAAGGGGCGTATATACCCCGACTTAATACTAGCATCTCCATCCTTTTTGACCTGTCCTTTTAGTACAAGCTCTGGTGGTGTTGCTTTTCCTGAACCATTTTTGCGCCCCCAATCATAACATTTCCAATATTCTAATCCATTATACGAGCTATTTTGAAGTGAAAAGTCATCATTGATTATTTTTTTGAATTTTAACTTCTTTTTCCTATAATAAACTCGCTTTATGATTTTTTTCTTTGAGCCTTTTGTAACTGAAACCCTTAGTGTATTCTTTCCCATTTTTAAGTTCTTTATGTAACTAAAACGTCCATTGACATTCTTAACTACCTTGCCATCGATAGATATATTAGCTTTAGAATTCACTAAACCTGTCAATGAGACTTTAGAATTTTCAGTTGTAGCTCCATCCGGGATACTTGATTTTGTTAGTATCAAAGGGGCTGTATTGATTGTTTCTATCTCATCAAATAATGCTTTTTTTACCTTGATGTATTTATTGCTGTCGCTTACCCATCTGTCAAGAAAACGATGACTGGGTACAAGTTGTTGCGCAAATTCATCACTTCGTGTTTTATCGGGAAATTCTTTGATAGTTCCTTTAAGTTCTTTCCTTGCTTTAGAAAACCTTTTTTCCAACTCTACCAAATATTCAAAATCTTCTAGTCCTTCACGGAATTGTTCATAACGAATACCAGTCAAAAATTCAGAATTAATATTTTGTTTATTAGGGTAGACAAGATAAAAGCCACCATTGCCCCCATAGCAGTTTAGAGGGCTTGGACGTGACCACTGGCCAATTACCCAATACCACATACAGTCAGCCCTGACATTCCACGCCCACCAAAACAACAGTCGTGAGTAGAGAGGCTCGTTATCCAAAGTTAAAGCTGAATATAAAGAGTACACTTCTAATATTTCATCATTTTTTTTATCGAACCTTCCATTTGGATATACCTGTTCAACATATTTATCTACTATAAACAAATGTTTTTGTATTCCACGAAATTCTTTAAGTTGCGCTGACAAAACCGGCATGCCAAGTATAGCAAGCTGTATATCCGGCACAGCTTTAACTAATGCTTTTCCGATTTTTTTAACCAAACTTTTTAATCGTATTGCTGGTTCATCACAGAGAACATCAATAAAATATGGGCGATAAGCTTTTTTATTGATATGGGCATTAACTTGTTTTGCTACATCTATATAAGCCTCTAGGAAATCTAGACGCAAATTATCATTTTCCAGGTATGTCGAACCTGGTCGCTTTGTTTTATCGCCTGGAGGAGAAGTAATGTCTCCGAAATATTTTTCTAGTGGATACCAGTAATGGCCACCTATAATATACAAAAAAGGAGTCCGGGCTCTGAATAACACCTTTTTCTTAATCAATTCATCAACCTGCTTATCAAATTTTGTAAAATCAAGAATATATTTACCATCTTGTTTCGTTAATATTGGTTTAGCAATACTTGCATTATGGGTAAAAATTCGATCTTTATTCAGTTGCTTAATCCATGTTGCTTTAACTTGTGATATATTTACAGGAAGGTCTTGGTCTCCTTTTTTCCGTTTTAAAGGATTTGACGATGCTTTGTACTTGGGCAAACCAGCGTTAAAAAGAAGATTACCTTTGGGAGATAGAGCAAAATCATAAATTTTAATTTTTATTGGAATTACTGCTAATTGTTTTTTGTCTGCTAGAATTGAGATATTTCCATTATAATACCCGCTTTTAATATTATAAGGTATTTTCAGCTTTATCATAAAAGCTGAGCTTTTACCTTTTAAAAGCTTAGTTTTACTAGTATTATATACTTTATCAAAAGCTAGCCTTTTTTTACCCTTGTTATCAAGTGCATTTACTGTACCAAGAAGCTGAGAACTAAAAATACCCTTTTTAAGCATTGAATTTTCAGACTTATGCTTTAAATCAGAAATGACAATATTAATCTTCTCCAGGTTCTTTTTTACTTTAAAAAAGAGTGTGAAAATTTCTGTCTCTCCTTTACAGGCATTGATTGTTACTTCCTGTTGGCTGGGTTTAGAAGACGATATTTCAGCATTTGCCCAAAGCTTTTTAGTCGTTACTTGATAGTAAACTGAAAAGTTATTATTGTCAGCAACTAAATATTGATCAAGCGATTTTTCAACAGCAAAGCAAGCTGTAGCGGAGAGGACCAAAATCCAGCAAATGAATAAATTTTTATACATTTAATTTCCTTATTAGTGATATTTTTTAATGATAGGGAGAGCTCTCCGAGTTGTCCTTCTCACGACTTCGGAACTACGCACTGCCATGTGATGCATATTAAATATATACTGCGTAACTATCTCTTATATTACACGGTGTATTATCAATAACTACTTCCCAAGTGGATGCCAAAAACAAGTGTCAAGAAGATCATTCCAAACCCATGTGTCTGAATTAGGAACTTCTCTAATTCCTTTGCTGCTCGCATGCCCATCAGAAAAGACAAAATTGGCTTTCTTGCCATGGCTGAAATAAACACTATACTTATTAGGCCAAGTTTTGTAGGAACTCTGATAAAATTCACTTTTAATATCACTAATCATCATTGTACTGGAAGCTTTCTTAAATCTTGTCAATTTTCGCTCATCCTCATCACTATCACCATTGCTAGGGTTACCATAATAAAAAGAGTTATTATATCCATAAGTATAAAGCTTGCCTCCGTAATCACTTGCCTCTGCTGTCTGAATAGAGGGACAACTTAAAGACGAACGATACCCGTTTTTAAGCTGCCCAATATTAGCATTAGTATCGATAAGCCCCAAGTATGTATTGTAATACCCGTTAGTAGAGTTTGCTCCATACCAGTAGTGAGAAGAATCAGCATCTCTGCCTCTGACCGGCGCAAGATTGTCTCCATAATCTCCAGCATACATCATAATCGCTGTTCCCAGCTGTTTAAGATTTGAGAGACAACTGATTGACCTAGCCTTCTCTCTCGCCTGATTCAGGGCTGGGAGCAACATTCCGGCGAGGATTGCTATAATAGCGATCACGACGAGCAATTCAATGAGTGTGAAATTGCTTTTTTGTTCTGTTCTTTTTAACATCTAAAACCTCCTTTTGTGTTTTAAAACATTTACGAATTATTAATATTTTTCATTGATAGCACAGTTGGAATAAGATTAATACTTGTTCCTACCGCTCTTCCATTAATTATGTCAAGCAGTCTATTTAACGCCGCGTGACTTATTTCTTCATTGTTTGCTTGTATAATAACTGGTGCGGGAATATTTAATTGAAAATATCCTGGACCTGCAAAAGTTATAAATTCCATTTCATCAGGAATTTTTATACCTGATTCACGAAAAACTGAAGCAGTTTCATTTATAAAATTTATATTTGTCGCAAAGATTGCGTCTGGGCAGCCTTTCTTTAGTAAGTCAGAAACCGCTTCCCTGATTTCATCCGAATCATACGAACTGCATTCGGCAAGCATCTTTTTGTCAAATTGACGATCACACTCCCTAAACGCCTGGATAAAACCTTGTTCCCTGAGTATATCATGCGGGCGAAAATTTTTCGTTCCTTTAATAAACGCTATTTTTTTGTGTTTTTTCAATAGATAACTAGCAGCCTTATATCCAATATCACGATTGTCTGTTGAGATAAGGTTTGACTTTCCGTCATACCTACTGGAGTGCGCTACCAATACGTGATTTATTTTATTTTTCCGTAAAAATTTTAATAATTTATAAGAGACGTCTCCGGTTACAATAACTCCGTCAACAGCTGCGCTCGTGAGCATCTTGGGTATTTCATTTTTGGAAGATGAATCATCAAAACTTGTGAAAATCAGATGAAATCCAATTTTTTTAAGCTCTTCTTCAATGTAACTTATAAGTTCTAAATAAATTGGATTGGATTTCTTTCTTTTACATAAGATAAAACCGATAAATTTAGTCGTTTTCTTTTTTTTATGAATATCTGCAACTAAAACTCCCTGTCCATGTATTTTTGTCACCAAACCTCTATCAACAAGAACTTGTGTGGCTTTTCTGGCAGTTGCGTGGTTGACATTATACATGTCAGCAAGCTTTCGTTCTGAAAGAAGAAAAGAACCTGGAGCAAGCTCTCCGCTCGCAATCTTTTCACTCAAATGTTCAGCAATCTGATTATAAACGAAAGTTCTTTTTAATGTTTTTTCTATAGTATTCATATCACTTTATTTTTTAATACAACATGATTGTCTATAAGTAATTATACAGTATCATATTAATTAAAGCAATATGTGGCTTGAAGTTACTACACAAAAAAGCAACACAGTTGTAATACACTTAGCTTTTTAAGCGGTCATTTTTTCATTTCTATGTAGGCAACCTGAGTAGTTTCTTCTGTGACTGTGCCAAAATTTGAATGACGGATAGTCGGCGCCCAAATAATTGTACCGTCATTGGAACGAAGAACAATTAGCTTGTCTTTTTCTACAGCGGTGAGTTTGCGTTCGGTCAACAACTTTTTGAGTTTTACTTGACGTGTTGCTCCGAATGGGATCATTTTATCCCCGATTTTACGTTTGGTTAAAATCAATTCTTCAGGCAGCAGATCAGCGTCAAAAGCTGTAGCAGTCGGACTGATTTTTGCATGATCAAAATCTTCGGACAATGTAATTTTGAATTCTTTATCATTGTAAGCAATGCTATTCTGTTTACTCCATTCCCAGGCCGCTTCTCCGGCTTCAACAGGAACTTTATAAATTAAACCAACTTCTCCACGATGGATCCATATAAACTTATTTTTCGTCAAAGGAACTAATATTTGTCGTCCGTCCTCATGAGCCAAGGCTTCTTGAAAACGTTCGATCAAATCATAAGTTGGAATAGATTCAACCTTTAACAAGTCGCTCAGCCAGTAACGCAGGACTCTTGCCCGCAATGCTGGAGCTAAAGAAACCCAAAACTTTTGCTTAGTAACTTCTTTATTAGTGATTGAAGAATACTTTTTCTTCGCGCTTTCTTCTATAAAACGCGCGTCTATTTCCAAAGCTTTTGCCGCTTTAACTAAGCCAGTGCCGGCTGTAGGAAGCTTTTCAATTATTTCAGGAACAATGCGGTGGCGGAAATAATTTCGAGTATAACTTTCATCAAAATTGCTATGATCAGTACACCATTCAGAGATGCCACGTTCGGTCAAAAATTCGATTAAATCAAGCTTACTGTAAGAAAGTAATGGACGAACGAATTTTACTTTTTTAATCACAGATTCCTCGCGAAGCGAGGTCAAACCGGAAACATTCGCACCACGACACATACGGATAAAAAGATTTTCTATCCGGTCGTCAGCATGATGCCCGAGCAAAACAATCGAATTTTCGCGATCCTGAATAAGCTCACTCCATTTAGCGATTCGCAGTCGCCGCGCGGCAGCTTCAATATTTTCATTTTTTTTGCGTTCTTCAATAATATGTAGATCGTACTGTTCATATTTAATTTTGCGATGTTGGCAAAAATCCCTGCACCATTGTGCATCTAGGCGACTGTCTTCACCACGAATACCGTGATCAAAATGTATCGCCGTTATATCCAGATCTAATTCAAGCGCGAGTTCATTCGCAGCGAGTAAGAGGGACAGGCTGTCGGCTCCTCCGCTGAAACCAACATAAGTTTTGTATGAGCGGAAAGTTTCCAGAGTTTTTCTAACAGTTTGACTTAGCATATTTTATCACCAAAGTTTTGCAAAATGAAATTATGGTTGTAATATAAGAGGACTAAATGGACAATTCAAAATTTTAAAGGAAATTTCTATGACTAAAATTATTGCTGCTACTCATAATCAGCACAAACTTGAAGAATATCGTGAACTTCTTGACGATCAAGATCTGGAAATTGTCTCCCTTAACGACTATCCTGAATACGGTGAACCCGAGGAAAACGGCAAGACTTTCGAGGAAAACGCGAATATAAAAGCTTTGTCTGCCGAAAAATATTGCGATATCCTGACTTTTGCTGACGATTCCGGTCTGGAAGTGGAAGCTTTGGACGACGCTCCGGGGATATATTCATCGCGCTACGCGGAAAATGACCCCGCACGTATCGCACGTATATTAAAAGAACTTGACGGCAAAGAAAATCGTCGCGCCCGTTTTGTCTGTGTTATATCAATAGCTTTCAATGGTGAAATTATTGATTCTTTCCGTGGAGAAGTTTACGGAACGATCATTGACGCGCCGCGCGGCGCAAACGGTTTTGGTTATGATCCTGTATTTATGCCAGACGGATTTGATAAAACCTTTGCAGAATTAAGTCAGGAAGAGAAGAACAAAATCAGTCATCGCGCCAACGCAATTGAAAAAGTCATCGAATTTGTCGAAGATGAAATGGCTGTTTTAGATGATGAATTAAGCTGAAATTAATAAAAAATATCATTTTTTTTCACAATCTCTGCAATAATTTTAATTCTGTCTGCGTTTACCTTAACAGTGAAAGGCAACGATGCCAAACAAGTCTAAATTAAGGAGACAGAAAAATGAAAACTCGTCTACTACTAGCAGTACTCGCAGTCGCATTCCTCGGCACTATGGGAATCGCAAACGCTAAAAGTGAAGACAAAGAAGCAAATAAAGAAAAACGTAAAGCTTTTAGAGCCGAAATGAAGAAATTGCGCAAAACAGATCCGGAAGCCTTTAAAGCAAAAATGAAAGAAAGGCTCGCAAAGCTGAAAGAAGAAAACCCGGAAAAATATGCCAAAGCTATGGAAAAAATTGCAGAGCATAAAGAAAAACGTGAAGCAAAAATGGCTGAGCGGAAAAAGAAATTTGAATCAAGAATGGCAAAATTGAAAGAAAAAAATCCGGACAGATATGCCAAAATAATGGCAAAAAGAGCGGAAATGGAAAAACTACGCAAAGAAGATCCGGCTGCCTTTAGAGCAAAAATAAAAGAAATGCGCGAAAAAAGAAAAGCAAACAAAGGCAAACGCAAAGGCAAACGCGAAAAGAAAACTGAAGAAGATAACGATTAAGTCTTCTCCAAGCTAAAAAATCAGAGGCAATTGTAAATTATTTACAATTGCCTCTTTTCTTATATTAGTCATGCTTGAACTGGACTTTTGTAATTATCTCGCTATATTATTCTTTAGTTTTTAAATCCTTAAACTTATCTTAGAGAGAATAATATGCTTAATTGTCAAGAAATAGAGAAATTGGAATGTGATTTGAATAGTTTTGATGCTCAAGTGCGAACAAAATCTTTGGCAACATTGAAAGAATTTGCTGTTGGAGAAAAGCTTCTTTCCAAAGCAAAAAAAGTTCCTTACAACCTGCATTGTCACACTTTTTGTTCATATAACGGCTATGGCTATTCACCATCATATGTCGCCTGGTTGGCTTGCAAAAAACTTTGGTTTGCTGCTGGAATCGTGGATTTTGACGTCCTTGATGGAGTTGAAGAATTTTTGTCAGCCTCGGAAAGTCTTGATCTTCGCGCTGTTTGCGGGCTTGAAACCCGTGCTTATGTCGCTGATTTAGCGCAAGAAGAAATCAATTCTCCTGGAGAGCCCGGAGTGGCTTACCACATGGGTGTCGGCTTTGCAAGTTCTACACTCCCCGCAGAACAGCAGGAATTTCTTAGCGGCTTGAAAGCAAAAGCTAATGCCAGAACTGAAAATATTGTAAAACTGGTCAACGGCTATCTAAGTCCAGTTGAATTAAATTTTGAAGAAGCCGCGGCAAAACTAACGCCTTTCGGCAATATTACTGAACGCCACGTTTGCACAGCTTACCGCGAAAAAGCTGAAGAGATATTCTCTGATGATGTTGCCCGCGCAGAATTTTGGGCGGAAAAATTATCTATGGATCTAAGTGCCGCGACTGAACTAATCGCTGCCCCAGTCAAACTTGAAGGAACTATTCGTTCGAAAACCATGAAAAGCGGTGGTGTAGGATACGTTAAGGCAAGCCCTGAATCATTCCCGGCATTGCAGGAAATGAATGATTTCACACTTGCTTGTGGAGCAATTCCATGTATCGCGTGGCTTGATGGAATGAGTGATGGTGAAAAAGACCCAGAGAAACTGCTTGATATGCACATTTTGCATGATGCGGCAGTATTGACCATAATTCCTGACCGTAACTGGAATTTCAGTGATCCGGAAGTCAAAGCAGCGAAAACAAAATGCCTTGACGCAGTTATTGCCGCTGCAGCAGAACGCAATATGCCAGTAATTATCGGAACTGAAATGAATGCCCCCGGACAAAAGCTTGTTGATGATTTTGACTGTGACGCTTTGAAGAAACATAATGATACTTTCACAAAAGGCGCGGCAATATCTTTCGCTCATACACTTTTAACTCCTCTACAAATGGGTTATTTAAGTGACTGGGCAGCAGAAAATTTCGCAGATAACGCTTCCAAAAATGTTTTCTTCGCAAAATTCGGCAACACTATGACTCCTCAAATATTTGCTACTGTAAAAGATCAAATACAAGCAAAATCAGCAAATGAAATAATGGATATAATTTATGCTTAATGATAAAAATAAAATATTAGCATTAGCAATAATCATGGCATGCCTGATTAGTTTGCTGCATATTTTCTTTTGTTTTGATGTATATGATGATATCGCCGCATGTTACGCGCCGATGGTAAGAGCTTTTGCTGATGCCGATTGGCGTAATGCCTTCTGTATTGACTTACCAATTTTAAGCACTACCATGGCAGGCGTATTGAATGTCTGTGGACTGGAACCCTTCAGAGCTTTGGTGGTAATTTCCTGTTTGTTTTATATAGCCTCTATTTTTCCCTTGTATTATATACTCAAGTATTTTCTAAAACGCGGAGATCATGCCGCTTGGGGATGTGTTTTATATGTACTTGCTAACAAAATAATTCGTTTTAGTTGTACAGGACTGCTCAATCCGGCAAAAAACTTTTTCATCATCGCGGCAATAGCTTTGATACTTGCTTCGGCAAAACGCTTAAAATGGAAAAACTCTTTATTATTGGGAATAGTTTTGGCTGGCTTAGCCTTAGCTCGCGCAGAAACCTTAATATTTCTACCCCTTCTTGTTTTATGGTATGCATATTTTATTTTTAAAAATAAAGAACTCTTACTCAAAAAACGTTTAACTCTTATTTTACTGCATTGCCTAGTCATAACGACAATGTTTTTCATCTGTGTTTCTCCGCGTTTATATCAAAGCTATAAAATAATTGGCGTACCGGTTCTGGATATACGCCAAGCTAATTACGTGTGCAGTATAATACCTTTTGAACAAAGCACATACAAAAACAAGCTGTTTGTTATAGCCGAGCGAAAAACCATTATCCCAAGCACAAAATCTAAAAGTGGACTGGAGATGACTTGGCAGGGGGTGGAATGTTTTACGCGCGGGGCTTACACTCCATACTTAATTTTGGCTTTACTGGGCATTTTCTTGTGGTGGAGAAAGAAAAAAGATCGACCCGAAGCATTCATGTTGTTTTCAATTATCGCATTAAATATTGCGGTGCTCATTACCATTTCTAATAGTGTACGCTATTACACAATAACTTTGATTATGTTTTTACCATTCACTTTTATGGGACTAAAATTTATTTGTGAATTATTAGTTAATTACAAAAAGTTTTTCAAACCGATACTTATAATACTTTTCTTTGCAGCGGCGGTTTATCAGATATCAAATGGCGCAAAGAAAGCTATTAAACGCAAATATGACTATGAATACAAAAGCGGCATTTGGATAAATGTCAACAAAGACAAATTTTGCAAGCCGAGCAATAAACGAATACTTATCGCCTCTTCTCAGCCTCAGTATGCTCTCTGGGCAGATGCTAAATGGTTGGGTATTTCAGGCCATAAAATTCAGTTTGCGGAACAACTAAGCGAGATTAATGAAGCTGATTTTGTTGTACTTGAGGACGATCAACAAGATGCTATAGCAATTCTTAAGAGTAAAAAGAGATTTAAATTATTAGAACAGCAATATCCTGAAGTATTCATTTTTGTAAATTTAAAGAGGAATCGGAAATGAAAATAAAAGTAGCAGTCATTATACCTTGTTTTAATGAACAGGACAATATTATAAATGTAATTGATGACGTTTTGAATAACGCACCTAAAAATGAAGACTGGCAGGCAATAGTCGTTAATGACTGTTCCACGGATGAGACTATCTCTAAACTGCATGCAGATGGTCGAGCTGTAGTGCTAGACTTAGCTTGTAATTTAGGTGTTGGAGGAGCAGTCCAAACTGGCTTCATGTATGCCTCGGAAAATAATTTTGATTTTGCTTTTAAATTTGATGGTGACGGACAGCACAGAGCTGATTACATCCCTGCCCTTTTGGACGTTTTGAAAAATGATCAAGCTGATTTTGTGGTCGGCTCACGTTTTGTAGAAAGAAACTCGCAAGGATTTAAGTCTACTTCTCTGCGCCGGGTTGGAATAAGATTTTTCCGAATTCTAATAAAATCCGTTTCAGGTTATACTCCTTCAGATCCAACATCAGGTTTTCGCGGTTACAACCGCAAGGCTTTGAAATTCGCAATGCATTACTATCCTAGTTTTGATTATCCTGAACCAGAAGAATTAGTATTGATGAAGAAAAACAATTTTCGTATTAAAGATGTTTTTACTGAGATGCGTGAACGTCAGGGCGGAATATCTTCTATTTCTCTGTTAAAGTCGATATATTATATGTTTAAAGTTGGATTTGCTATTTTAATGGTGGCTGCGCGAACAAAAGAAAAGGAATTTAGTTTATGAGAATACAAATTATCTCTATCGCTGGAAGTTTGATTTTTTCTTTTTTTATTTTAGAACTGATTAGACGTAAAAAATTAAAAGAAGCTTATGCTCTTATCTGGGGCATTACGAGTATACTTTTCCTAGTCCTTGCCTGTTGGGTACAAGGACTTGGTTTTGTTTCAAATCTAATCGGTATTGCTTACGCCCCGGCAACTTTATTTTTAGTTTTATTAATAACTGTAATTCTGATTTTGATTCAATTTTCTGTTATTATTTCCGGGCAAGTGGACAAAATCAAAAAACTTGGTCAAGAACTAGCCTTACTCAAAGAAAAAATCTCTAAAATAGATAAAAATAATGACTAAAATATCAGTAATTACCGCTGTTTATAACGGCGGAAAATACATTCGTGAAACAGTTGAGAGCGTTTTGTCTCAAAAGGGTGATTTTGAGCTTGAATACATTATTTGCGATGGTCAGTCGAGTGACCGGACTTTAGAAATACTTGATGAATATAAAGATTCCTGCAAAATTATTTCCCGCAAAGACGGAGGACCTCAAGAGGCTATAAATTATGGAATGAACTTAGCTAGCGGCGATATTGCCTGCTGGCTGAATGCTGACGATATTTTTAGCCCGGGTGCCTTGGATATGGTCGTTAAAGCTTTTGAAAAATATCCAGAACGCCGCTGGCTCTATGGTAAGAGTTATATCATAGATTCAGAGGGCAAAGAAATTCGCAAGCCTGTAACATTATATAAAAACTTAATCGGCTTTTTTTACAGCTGGAATATGCTTTTATGCGAAAACTTCATTAATCAGCCTTCCACCTTCTGGAAGCTCGACCTGTGGAATGAAGTAAAGGATCTTGACCCTCAATACAAAGCAGCATGGGATTATGAATTATGGCTGAATATGGCTCTAAAATCACGTCCGATCCATCTCAGAAAAAATCTAAGTGTCTTCCGGCGCCATGAAGCATCCATCAGTGAAAATAACTTCGTAAAACAGTTTGATGAAGAGCTGGCTATTGCTCGTAAGCACTGCAATTTTTTACATTATATGATTCACGCATTCAACCGTTGGAAAATAATAAGCATCTACAAAATGCTTTCTTAAAAACGCAAAACAGCTTTTTTTGGATTTTGTCTGAGAGAATTAGTTGATTATGTCCAAATAGATAGTATTTTGAACAAGAGTTTATGTATTAAATATGAGATCAAATGAAAACTATTAATTTATATATATTAAAATCCTTTATGATAAGCTTTAGCGCGGCTATTGGTTTGCTTACATTTTTTATGATGGGATCATATGTCGCAAAGGATTTGGATAAATTTGTTACTCAGGGATTGCCAATATCAAGTGTCTTTGAATTTGCGTTCTGCCTGATTCCTATTACTCTGACTTTTACTGTTCCATGGTCTGTACTGGTTGCGGTCATGCTGGTTTTCGGACGCTTGTCAGCAGATTCCGAAATTACCGCCATGCGCGCCTGCGGCATATCGATCTTGCAAATTGTTTCTCCTGTTATGATAGTTTCATTTATAATGATGATTATATGTTTATACTTGCAGGTGCAGGTTGGACCGCCTTTGCTAGGTACGGCTAGAAAAGTAGCTACCAAAACCGCGATAGACCATCCATCCGCAATGTTTGAACCTGGCGTAAGGGTCAGATATAACAATAGTATTATTTATATTGACGACAAAGAAGGCGACAAGATCATCAAGGATGTTCAGGTTTTCACTATAGGTGAGCATAAAGGAGAGAAAAATAAAGTTCTCCGCGATGTTACCGCTAATAGCGGCGAGTTAATTGTAAACAAGAAATTAAAAACTTTGACCATTGCCTTGTTTGATTGTAATATCGTTGACAAAAAATCAAATCCTCCAATTCGAAGCTTTGCCAAAAGATTCGAATTTATTATTGATTACGGCAAAAAAATGAACCAAATGGAGATAGGTAAACGCGATAAATATATGACTCTTAAAGAACTCTTCGGCAATATTAGGATCGAAAAAAAGTTTAATCGGAATACCTGTGACCTCGAAGTGGAATTAAATCAACGTATTGCCTTTGCACTAGCTCCAATTGCATTTATGCTTTTAGGACTGCCTTTGGCGATTCGTACTTCAAGGCGAGAAACCTCGGTCGGTCTCTTTTTGAGTGTTATTCTGGCAGGAGTATTCTTTATGACCATCATTCTTTGTGAATCATTGACCGCATACCCTAATCTTTATCCGCAATATCTCTTATGGATCCCCAATCTGAGCTATCAGATAGTCGGAGCGATTATGATTTATAAAATAGCAAACCACTAATATCGCAAAGGAGCGAGAATGGCTGCAACTGTGATTTGTAAAATTGAACCGAATGACCAAGGACCTATTTATCGTGAAACCGACATGTCGCGTATGCCAGTGGAACCATGGAGCACAGCCAGCAATTTAATTTTTCTAATAGTTTTTATTTATTTTGCAATTAAAACAAAATACAACTATAAAAAATTCCCTTTGCTCGTAGTCTTTATATCTATGTTGTTAGTCGGCTGGATTGGAGGAACTATTTATCACGCGACACGCAGTCATGACATTTGGCTGAAATTAGATTACATGCCGATAGTGTTTTTAGTATTGATGTCCAGCATATATTTCTGGCGGGAACTCGTCGGCAAATGGATACTGGTTTTCACCTTCACTTTATTGCCTATAGTGAGCTATCGTCTACTTTATGAAGTAATAGTTTTGCCGCATTCTGTATCAATATCAATCGGTTACACGGTAATGGCTCTAGTTGTTGTCACTCCTCTAATCCTGCATTGCATCTACAAAAACCCAAAAGCATGGAAATTCGTAGCTGGAGCTTTAATTTCTTTTGCCATAGCAATTACTTTCAGATTAATCGATGAACAGGTCGCGGACACAATAACAATGGGAACACATTTCCTCTGGCATCTCTTCGGCGGCTTCTGTTGTTTCTTCATGCTATACTACATTTACAGTTCTGAAAAAATACAAATTAAAAAAACAGATTAATATATCATTGCTTTATTTTCCCTTCCAGGTACTCATACATTTTCCCACAGAGATTATTTATTTGCGGAGTATCTGGTAAAAGCTTGCTTACTTGCTCGTAGAATTCCCGATTTTTAAATTCTTTCATAGAATATTTGTAATTCAAATCGTACATCCATGCAAGCTGCGCGAGTTTAAAATCGGTAAGCGTCCTGAAATCTGCTATATTTGGATTTTCTCCTTTTTCCAGATGTTTTAAGACATTGGGTGAAATACCATCAGATTCCTCAAGATGCAAAATTACTGTTTCGTCGAGTTTCCCCTTTGCGTATTCAACCAGCATGACACGCATAATATCAAGTTTATCCGCATCACGAACAGCCTTAACAACAAGTAGAGTTTCTTCATCTAAGTCTTCTGTCAGCATACGTTTATTATGATTTTTTGTACTTGCCATGATAATATTTTGATCTCTCTCAGGCAGACTGGCAAGCATGTTTGTTTTTAACAGGACTTCGCATCCGAGGTCGCCGTGATCTATGGATTTGCAGTCAACAAAGGTCTTGAATTTGCGTATTTGTTCGAAGCGTCCTATATCATGAAACAAGCCGGCTATTTCTATTAATACCGCCACCCGAGCTGAGAATTTTTCTGTCTCAGCGAGTTGACGGCATTCCTTACGTACAAATAAAGAATGTTCCTTTTTAAGCAGAATACTTTTATCAAATTCAGTATTATCTGTAAAAAAACTATCCGTATAATCTAAAAATTTATTTTCAAAGTCTGTCAAAATGCTTTTTGAATAATCCACTAATCTTTCCTGGTTTTGTTAGCTCTGTTTTATCGGGAGGCGAAGAATAAAGGTACTACCTTTGCCTAATTTGCTTTTTACGCTTATACTTCCTTTATGTAACTGGGCGATGTGTTTAACGATTGCCAACCCTAGGCCTGTACCGCCGAGTTTCCGACTGCGAGCCTTGTCAACGCGGTAAAAACGCTCAAAAAGACGAGCTAAATGTTCTGCGGGAATTCCAAGTCCATGATCTTTGACTTTAATCAATATATCATTATCTTTTTCTTCAGCGCTTATTTCGATAGATTCACTTGATTCACTATATTTTATAGCATTTCCAATCAAATTAATAAGAGACTGTTCCAAAAGTTGACAATCTCCCTGCATCTGGTAATTTTTATCTTTGAGTGATACTTTGAATTTAACACCTTTTTTATCCGCACGTTCCTGACATATTTCACAAGCGGTGTTAATAATTGAAGAAATCTTAAGTTCAGCGAAATCACGTTCTCTGGATTCAGTTTTTAGTTCTAAACTCGACAAACTCAAAATATCATGTACTAGGGAGTTCAATCGATCCGAATGTCTAGTGATAATCTGCATAAATTTTTTGGCATTTTCAGGTTCTTTAATAGCGCCTTCATCCAAAGTTTCGACCGCAGCGCGTATAGCGGTCAGAGGAGTTTTTATTTCGTGTGAGACGTCAGCGATAAAATCGTGCCGGAAGTTTTCGAGTTTTTTTACTTGTGTAAGATCATAAAACACAATTACCGCACCGAAAATATTTCCTTTGCTTGACAAGACTGTACCACATATGCGTACATGTCGTTCCTGAGTCCCCTTGAGATTCAATTCACTTTCCACAAGCTCTTTATTTTTTATAATTTTTCCAACAATGTTTAATATGTCGTCATTATCAATCAAAGAGTAGAATGATAAACCATTGGCATTTTCCGGCAGTTCCAGCATTTCGATCGCCGCCCGGTTGATATCAAGGATATTACCCGACAAATCCAAAGCAATTACACCCTCAGTCATACTGGTAAAAATCGCATCACGCTTTTTCTTCTCTACGTAAAGCTGTTCCAGACGCTTCTTGAGCTGTTCCGACATATCATTTAAGGACAATGCCAAGTCATGAATCGCGCCCTTTGTCGGGATAGGCAGAGTTGTATCCAAATCACCGCTAGCTATGCGTGCGGCATTTACGCGTAAATCTTGGATCGGAGTTCTGATATTATGGACAATAAAATAACTGAGGATTGACGCGGCTATAGCAACAAGCAGTCCAAAAATCAATATATCACGCCGAGCTCTTTTCAGGATATTATCTATTTGCGCAATTGACACAGCTGTACGCAGTACATAGTTTGCAGACTTGCTTTTTATCGGAGTCGCGGCATAAATCATTCTTGTTGACAGGGTCGAACTATAACGTATGGATGTTGAACTTTTTCCTTTAAAGGCATTCAATATTTCTTTGCGATTTTTATGCGACTCCATTGCGGCAGCTTCTCCGCGAGAATCATACAATACTTTGCCATTAGTATCAATTATCGTGATTCTAGTATCAATACCTTGGTCAATAGATTTGCATAATCTACTCAAAGTTTTTATCTTATTTTCACTTAAAAGCTTTTCTATTTCAGGTTTCAACAATTGATTGCGAATAAGCAGTTCATCTTTGATGTGCGCCAAATAATTTTTTTCAAAAGAATCAGACTGATACCAGATGAAGCCCAGGAGAGCCAAGGCTAATATCAGAATCAATAATGGTAAAAATTGTAAAGAATCTTTTTTCATAATTATTTTTGCTTTAATCATTTTTAAAACGGTAACCAACTCCACGAACGGTTTCGATTACATCTTCATCGCCTTTGAGCTTCTTACGCAGCCCGACAATCTGAACATCTATAGCGCGTTCAGTTACCGGATAGTCATCGCCTTTCACTTCGTTGACTATTTGATTGCGTGTAAATACCCAGCCTGGGCGTTTAGCAAGCAAATATAAAATCTCAAATTCAGAAAAAGTCATCGTAATGCTTTTGCCACTTAAAGTAACTTCCCGCTTGCCGCGATTCATTATCAAGTTACCGCGTTTAATAATACCAGAATCATCGTCGTTTAAATTTTGTTTACTGCGGCGAAGAACTGATTTAATTCTGGCAAGCAATACTTTATTACTGAAAGGCTTGGCGACATAATCATCAGCCCCCATTTCAAGACCGACGATGACATCAGTTTCCTCACTTTTCGCAGTGAGCATGATTACAGGTATTGTCGCACTTTCCGGAGAGCTCTTGAGACTACGGCAAACCGCAAGTCCGTCCATGCCGGGAAGCATCAAGTCTAATAAAATTATATCTGGAGAAAAAGTTCTCAAAGATTCAATAGCTTTCTCTCCTGAGTCAACTACCTTTAAATTTTTATAGCCTTCTTTCTCTAGATTATAACGAATCAATTCCTGAATATCTTCTTCGTCTTCTACTATTAATATTTTTTCTTTAGACATGTATTTGTTTCCTAACTTTAGTTGTTATTATAATGTTAAAATACAAGCTAAAGTTTTAATTCTGATAAGAGAATTGTTAGATTTGTGTTAAATTCCAGCAATTTATAACTAAGTTAACGCAGGAAAAATGAAATATCTAATCATTTGTAAAGAAAAACTTGGTTTTTTTGATATTATTGAATTATAGTAATATTAAGCGATAAATAACTATCAATTTGAAACGGGAGTTAGAATTATGCGTAAATTACTTATGTTTTTTGCTTTATTGTTAATCGGAGTTTCCTTTATGGGCTGTTCCTGCTTCAATGGACAAGCGGATGTTGATGAGATTATCGCCAAAGTTAAAAAAGTAAATGATCCACAAAATAAAGCTAAAACGGTCAGTACCGCAATTTTCAAATACAGCTGTGTGAATGGACCGGAAAAAAGCAAAATAAAAATATTGCTGAAACGCCCGAACAAAATTAAAATTATATCAAGAACCGGAAAAGAGTTCTGGGAATGCGCTTATGACGGCAAAAGAGCCTGGGAATATACTAATTCCAGGGGAGTACGTTTGTTGAGCGGCGCGGAAGCTAACGAAGTCCGTCTGCAGGCATTTCTTCTTGCTCCGAGTATTGAGATCAATAAAGTATTTAAAAACATTACAATAGATGCTAGTGTCAAGATTGACGGACAGGATTGCTGGAAGCTAATTTGCCAACCGAAAGATGATTTCAAATCTCAGCCAATCACAGTTTTTGTTACTAAAAAAACAAATCTGATTATCAAGGCTGTTGAAAAACATGATGAAAAAGAGGTGGTCATCAAAGTCGTTACTTACTTTAAAGATTATAAAATGTTTAAAGGCTTTTTGTTGCCAACTAAAACAATCACAGAAGTCGACAATGATTCAACTGAAAGCACTCTCGTCGGTATCGCTCTGAATCAGAAAATTAAAAATAGCGTTTTCGCCGCGCCAAATGCTTTTAAATAGAGGATAATTTATGAAAAATAAAATATTAACATACCTGATATTCGCAGCCTTCTGCACTATGCTAAGCATAACTGTTTCAGCTGAAAAAGATGATGAAATAGTCTTGAAAAATGGCAAAGTCTTGAGAAATCCATATATTATTTCCAGAACTCCTGCCGGATTAAATGTAGGACATGAAAACGGAGTTATCTTTGTCCGCTTCAAAGAGATGTCTAAAAAAAGACAAAAACAATATGGGTATGATCCGAAGAAAGCTAAAATATATAAGAAAAAAATAACTAAGGCTCAACGCAAGCGTCAGCTACGTTTAGCTAAAAAAGAAAAAAATAACAAAAATGATTATAACAATTCTGGAATTTATATACCAGATCGTTTTGCGGAAAAACCGGTAGCAAGCGTCTTGCAAGATGAATTATCCTCATTAATAAAGGAAAAAGCTAGACTGGAAAGAGAACGTTCTCAGGTCAGTTCTGGAAGAATAGCTCCTCGAAGCGGAAAAAGTGATGATATTTATGTCTCATATCGTGGTGGAAAAGTTTACCGCAAAAAGCAAATGAATTATGCCAAACAGACAACTAAAAATGTCAATACTAAAAGAAGACGTTTGAAAGAAATAAATGCGGCTTTACAAAAAAATGTTCGCCGCACAATCACAGTTCGTAATTTAATATCCAGACAAAAGATAGGCAAGCTTAAAAAAGGCAGAACCGTGAATTATTAGTCGATACTTTTTGTCGATTTAGGTTTTAATATCACAAAAGTCGGAAGACCGCTGACTTTGAAGTATTTTAAAACTTGTTTAGTTTTAGGATCTTCAAATTTCTCAGCTTGATATTTAACAAAAATAAAATTCTTTAAAGCGTCTTTGACTTTTGCATCTTTTAAAGTAGTCTTTGACATGGATGTGCAAATTCCGCACCATGTTGCCCAAAAATCTACTAAAACCGGCTTGTTACTCTTTAAAGATTCACCCAAAGCGGTTTTTAAATTCGCACTCTGTTCATTTGATTTTACCGATTGATTTGAATCAGGTAAAAGAGTGAATCCCAAATAAGCATAATAAATTCCCATAGCTATAATCAGAACGCCAAATATATATTTTATATATACCATCCACTTCCCAGGCTTCGGCATTATCGCAATTCCGGCTCCAGCGAAAGCCCATGGCAGCCCCATTCCTAGACCAAGCAGGAAAGGCAGAAGAAGCCCAGCAGGATTGCCTTCTTTGTAAATCGTCGCGGAATGCAGCAGTACGGCAATAAGCACTGGAGCAACACAGGCTCCAGCGAGTAATGCGGCAATCACACCCATAAGAAAAATTCCGGTGAATTTAGCTTTTGACGCACTTTGGCTGTTAAAACGATTGCTGAATTGAGATAAATCTATATTAAAAGCTCCAAACATTGCTAGAGCTAAAATTATGAATATGACCGCTATTGTAAAATTGAACCATGCTGTAGAATTTAATGTTCCAAAAACCGTTGCACCACTGACCGCTAATATTCCAAGTGTACCGTAAGCAATTGTAATCCCCAATCCATAAATGCCGCCACGAAGGAATCCGCTCCATTTGGAATCAGCTTTGCTTCCTGCGCCAATAATAGCCAGATTTATTGGAATCATCGGCAAGACACATGGGGTGAAATTTAATAACAAACCGCCACCGAGAATAATAAAGATTATCAGAAAAAGTCCTTTTCCCTTGAGAAAGTTCTCGTCTTCGCTATTTCCACTCAAGAAATCTGTAAATTTATTTGCATCAGCACCGCCGTTTAAAGTTGCGGTAATTTCAAACTTATCCAAAGTAGCAAATAAAGGATTTTGAATATTATCGACTTTTTGAATGCTATTAACAGCTTTTATTTTATCGCTGGAAATATTAAAAGTTTTTTGCCCCGGCATAAAACACGTTGCCTGGCTATCAGCGGTCTGGTCACGGCAGCCTTGGAAATTAATAATTGCTTTGAATGGTCGAGAATAATTTTTAAGTTCATATATCCAAATATTTTTTTTAGTCGCAGAATAAATTTCAACTTTGCCGGAGAACGCGTCGTCATGCCAAATTGCTTTGGGCATAGAAACGGCTTTAATAATTTTATTATTGTTGTCAGAAACTTTTATTTCTGTAGATTTTTTGTAGAGATAATGATTGGCGGGAATTACAACATTAATTGTAAGCTTGTCATCTTTAACTTGAGTTTTCCACAAAAAAGGATTCGCAAATTGCGCAAAAACATTAACAGCTGTTAATGTGATCAACAAACAAAACAAATACTTTTTCATGCTAAACTCCTAATATAGAAACGTGGAGGGCTCGACAGAGTCTAGCCCTCCAGTGAAATCATTAATAAAATTATTTCTTAGTTGTCTTAGCTGGGATTTTGGTCTTCAGAAAAGCAATATATTTTTTAACATCACCACGTAGCTTCACTGTGACGATTAATTTCCCTTTGCTGTCAAGCAAAAATACTGTTGGGAAATATTGAACTTTATATTTTCTTGCTATATTATTGTTATATTTTTTTTGTTTACCAGCCTGCGCCTTATAACGGGGAAAATCCATTAAAACTAAAATTAGATTTTTTTTAGCAAAAGCAAGAAATTCTTTTTTAGAAAAAACATTTTTGTTTAAGCTCTTGCATGGAGGACACCAGTCAGAACCTGAAAATTCTATAAGAATAGGTTTTCCGCTTTTCTCTGATAATTTCATCGCTTCTTCCAGATTAGTCATCCACTGTTTGCCTGATGCAAAAGCAGATAATCCAAGACAAAGGGCGAAAGCAAACATTATGATTTTTTTCATAATAATAACTCCTTTTTTAATGTTAATAACTATAAAAAACATACATTCTCTTTGTAGTTTTTGCAAGCAAAAATGAAGTTTTATTTGTATTGGCTCATCGTGCGACGAGTGTCTTTGAGTTCTTGGCGCTCCCGTAGAGCATCACGTTTATCACCTTTATTTTTCCCTTTGCAGATGCCGAGTTCAACCTTGATGAGACCCTTGCTTAAATAGAATTTTAGAGGAATCAGAGTTAAACCATCTTTTCTAATCTGTTGAAAAAGCTTTAGAATTTGACGTTTGTGTAGCAATAATTTACGGTTGCGTTTTGGATCATGATTGAACAGATTGCCCTGCTCATAAGTCGCGATATGCACATTGAGCAGTTCAGCTTCACCGTCCATAATTCTGACATAAGAATCCTGCATAGTTATATTATTGGCACGACAACTCTTAACCTCAGTTCCGACTAAGCTTATTCCGGCTTCATACCTTTCCAAAACCGCAAAGTCGTGGAAAGCTTTTTTATTCGTAGCTAGAACATTGCTGTTGTCGTGTTTTTTCTTTTTTTTACCCATTTTCCCCTATTACTTGTCTCCTAAAAAGGGTTTGGCTTTACGCTCAAATTCAGTTTTTAGAGGATTGTTTTTAGAATCATCCAAAGACTCATCAAATTTTTCCAGAGAACTTTTTTGATCTTTAGACATATGACTTGGGATTTCAACAAATATCTTAACATGCATACTACCCCTAGCTCCGCCTCTTAAGGCTGGAACACCTTTGCCCTTGAGGCGTAATATTGTCGCGCTTTGTGTTCCGGCTGGAATTTTCATTTTGGCTTTGCCGCTTATAGTTGGAACTTCGACAACTCCGCCAAGAACCGCGGTTGAATAAGATATAGGCATTTCACAAATAATATCATTGCCTTCACGATGGAAGACATTATGTTTGCGAACATGAATGAACACATATAAATCACCCGTACGTCCGCCGCGTAAACCGCTTTCGCCTTCATTGGAAACACGCAGACGTGAACCAGTATCAACGCCTGGAGGAATATGTATTTGAAGTTTTTTCTCTGTGCGAACACGACCTGCTCCGCGACATTTCTTACATGGTTTTTCAACTATTTCACCAGCTCCCTGACAAGTTGGACAGGTTTGGCGAATGCTGAAAATGCCTTGAGAAAGAGCTACTTGACCAGCACCACCGCAACGTGTGCAAGTTTTTTTACCACTACCGGGTTCACAGCCTGTAGACTTACATTTGTCGCAAGATGTCATGCGGGGAATTGTTATCTTTTTATCAGCACCATAAACTGCGTCTTCAAAATCTATTTCCATATCATAACGCAGGTCGGCGCCATCCACGGCTGAAGAAGCAGAACGTTGAGATCCGCCACCACCGCCAAATAAATCTTCAAAGAAGCTGCCGCCGTCTCCACCACCGCCACCACCGCCTCCGAAGAATTGGCTAAATACATCCCTCGGATCGTGAAAACCACCACCGCCAAATCCATGAGTACTGCGACCGCCGCTAGTAAAGGCTTCGTGACCAAACTGATCATATTGCGAACGTTTGTTTTTATCGCTCAAAACTTCATAAGCCTGAGATATTTCTTTAAATTTGTCTTCAGCGGTTTTATCACCCTGATTTTTATCGGGATGATATTTGATTGCCATCTTGCGGTAAGCTTTCTTTATTTCCGCATCAGTAGCAGTCTTTGAGACACCAAGTAATTTGTAATAATCTTCTTCTTTAGACATAAAAAATCCTTTGTTAGTCTTCTAGCTGTTCTTCTTTTGCCGGGCCACTGCTAACCACAACTGTTGCTGGACGAAGCAAGCGTTCACCTAATTTATAACCGACATTCCATTGTTTTGTCACATAACCTTCTTCTACTTCATCAGAAGGTTCATTAGTCATTGCATCATGCAGTTTCGGATCAAACTTCTCTCCAACTGCATCATAAGAAATGACTCCGAGTTCATCAAGTCCTTTCTTGTATTCTTTAAGGATCATTTCCAGACCTTGTTTGATAGCATCCATGTTATCGGAATTTTCTGCTGCCATCATAGCCATATTGAAATGATCGAATACCTGTAAAAATGGTATTATCGTATCAGTTTGTCCGAACATCCTGGCATTAGCTATTTCTTTAGCTGTACGCATGCGGTAATTCTGAAAATCAGCTCTCTGGCGCAGCAAATCATCTTTAGAATCGGCCAATTGAACATTTAAAGCTTCAATTTGCTCTTCAGCCGTAAGTTCTTTTACTTCAACTTCTTCGATGTTTTTTTCAGCTTCATTAGCAATGATATCAAGCTTGACATCATCAACAATTTCAGCATCTTTTTTGTCTTTTTTCTTTGTCATATTAAAAATGCTCCAGTATATATAAATTTTTGTTCTGTTTTTAAATATTAATATCTAGAATCGTTTAATGTAATCATAAGTATAAAAAAAGCAAACTACATTCACTTTTTTCTAAATTCTTTCGCAGATTTCTTTGTAAGTTTTAAAATGCAATTTTGCAAAATTTTCTAAAGCTTCTTTTCCCTGCTCGCGAGCGATTCTCTCTCCAACTTGAGGTACTTTCACTCCTGCGCCTTTGGGTAATTCCAATCCAGCGTCTTCGCTGAGCTTCTCCATCGCCCATAAAAAACGATCTCGAGCAAGAATTGATGCTGCCGCGACCGCAATATCACTTTCTGCTTTGGTTTTCTGGCGCAACTTAATGCCGCGACCTCTTTCCTGTAAAGCGTTTTCAATTAAGTGTTCGGCTGCGAATTTATCCGATAGAACATCTTTACATTCCGGGGCTTTTTCCAGCAAAGTCTCAATAACCTTGGCATGTCCCCAGGCTAAAAGCTTGTTTAAATTATTAAAATCACCATACATACGGTTGTATGTGGCTGGTCCAACCGCGATGACCGAGAATTTATTTCCAACCGCCTGGCGTATTTTAACGGCAATAGCTTTTATTTGCTTAGGACTTTTGATAATTTTGGAATCTTTCACTCCAAGTTTGCGAAGTATCGGTTCTGTTTCTTCATCAACAAATACTCCAGCGATGACCAATGGTCCAAAAAAATCACCTTTACCGCTTTCATCAACTCCGCCGTGCGGAAAAAATGCTTCTTCAGGAGTTTCGATTTTAGCTATTTTCTCTTCATAACCAAAACCTGAAGTTTTAAGTATTTCTGGTTCGAGAACAAATAAAACAAATTCTTCAGTACCTTTGCCTTGAACTGTTAACTTACCACTATTGTAGGCAACGATATTAGTTTTATCTTTTACCGCTTTCCAATGAGCGTACTGCATTTCTTTGAACTCCCAGGAGCGTTCGTCCAGATAATCCCGGAGTTGTTCAATTTGTTTTTCATCTACTTTACAGACGTATGAAGTTCTTTTTTGTTCAGCCATTTTCACTTATCACTTATCTACTTGTTTTGCGGCTTGATTTGAGCCAGCCTTCAACGAATTGATCGAGGTCACCATCAAGTACCCCCGCGCTATTACCGGTTTCGATATTTGTACGCAAGTCTTTAACCATTTGATAAGGATGCAGAACGTATGAACGTATCTGACTCCCCCAACCCATTTCGGTTTTGACTCCACGCAGTTCATCGGCCTCGTTGCGGCGCTTTTCTTCTTCCTGTTCATATAATTTAGCTTTCAGCATTTTCATTGCTGTTGCCCGGTTTTTGTGCTGTGAACGCTGGCTCTGACAAGCGACAACAGTTCCAGAGGGAACGTGGGTTATACGAATCGCGCTATCTGTGGTATTAACGTGCTGACCACCTGCGCCGCTGGCGCGGTAGGTATCTACTTTTAAATCACTTTCATCAATATCAATGTCAATATCATCTGCGAGTTCCGGGAAAACATCCACCGATGCAAAAGATGTATGCCGCCGCGCCGCACTGTCAAAAGGAGATATGCGAACCAAACGATGGACGCCTTTTTCAGCTTTCGCGTAGCCATAAGCAAATTCGCCTTGAACGCGAAGTGTAACACTTTTGATTCCGGCTTCGTCGCCGGTCTGCATTTCAATTACTTCATCTTTCCATCCACGGCGTTCGATCCAGCGTCGATACATCCGAAGCAGCATATTTGCCCAGTCGCAGGACTCGGTACCGCCGGCTCCGGCATGAATAGACAGGAATACATTATTAGAGTCAAAAGGACCAGACATAAAACTCAACAGTTCAACCTTATCAAGTTCTTCAATTAAATTTTTACAGCTTTCATCGGCTTCCTCAAGCATATCCGGGTCTTCTTCCGCCATTTCCAGAAGCACTTCCAGGTCTTCAATTTTACCAAGCAGTTTCTTATAAGGTTCTGTAACGTTTTTACAAATACTCAATTGAGCTACAACCGCCTGAGCAATTTCCTGATTATCCCAAAAATCAGGAGCGGACATTTTCGTCTGAATCTCAAGAGTTTCCGCTTCCCGTTCTTCAACTTTCAGAAATTCGCGAAGTTGTTCGATACGTTCTTTAGTATCATGTATGTATGTTTTAAATTCTTCAAAGCTCATAAGACATTCCGATATTATCAATAAATTTTATGCTTTACTATACTCGAAACTGCAACAGAAACAAGTCTCCGGCGAGCAAAATATATATTGGTGTAGATTTTATTTTTTCTTTAGAAGTTAATCAGTAAGCATACTGGCAGGAAGCCGTTTGGATTGAAGTTGATCAGCCCGATTTGGAAACATGATTTTTTGCCTTTTCCATCTTTGTATCTTTCTGACTGAAAAGCATCAAACATATTGTCTGGTTCCTGTGATATATTCACCATTCCAATTTGTAATCCCTGGAAGAGAGTTGTGGAAACATTGGTAATACCAAACTGAAAGCCTGAAAAAACTGCATCAGCACAATTTGCCCAACCCCATTGAGTTCCGGCTGAACTGGCTTTTTTGCTGGCTATGTTATCCGCACTGTCAGTACCCGCACGGTTATAAAGACCTAATTGCATACCGTTCATTTCGATTTCAGCTATATTGAAAAGACCTACAGTCAAACCGTTCATTATCCCTTCTGTATGATTGGACCAGGCTGTTTGAAGACCATTAACTTTACCCGAATAGCAGAGGATACCAGCATCATAACCATCTACTGATTTGTTATATGTGTAAAAAAGTGAAAAACGAAAGACTTTGACAGCAGTTTCTTCGTCGGCTAACTGTATTGGAGAATAAACTCCAAACCCAAACCATGAAGATTTAAATCCGTCATCGTCATCATCCTCAAGCCCTTTAATGAGTTTAACTTCCTGTGCCGCCTGACAAAATGTTATCGACATGAAGGCAGCAACTAAAAATACAATAAACTTTTTATTTTTGAACATTCCTGAATCTCCCTGAATTAGATTATAATACAAAATAACAACAATTAGTCCAAAAAGCAAATCAGAGCGTTCAATTTGTTCTGTTTTTGAACCATAATAAAGACTCGTAGCGCATGGAGCAGAATACAGGGACAGATATAACGGTGATGATTTCGAATAACATACCGCCGAATACAGGGATAGCCATTGGTATCATCAGATCAGCGCCGCTCCCTTTGGATGTGAGTACTGGTAATAATGCCAGTATCGTTGTAGCGGTGGTCATCAAACAGGCTCTTAAACGGCGTTTACCGGATTCAAGAACATGCTGGCGGATTTTTTCTTTGGAATCAGGATTATTTTGCTTAATATTTTCATCAATATATGAAGCCATGACCACGCCATCGTCAGTTGCTATTCCAAACAGAGCCAAGAATCCGACCCAGACAGCGACACTCATATTAATGGGGTGGATGCCGAGGTAATTTCTTATGGATACATCCCATATATCAAAGTTCAGAAACCAGTCCTGATTAAAGAACCATAAAGTAACAAATCCTCCAGCCCAAGCCAGGGCGACACCGGAGAATACCGATGCTGTAGAAAGTAGGGATTTAAATTGCATATATAAAATGATAAAAATCAATACTAAAACAAGCGGGATAATTATCAACAAACGAGCCGTTGCACGTAATTGATTCTCATAATTCCCGGCAAAACGAAATGAAATACCTTTGGGTAGTTTTAAGCGACCGCTCTCAAGCTGTTGATCCAAATATTTGCTCGCGGCTTCCACTATATTGGTTTCAGGATATCCACTCTTGCCTTCAAAAAATACATATCCTGTCAGAAAAGCGTCTTCACTTTTGATGCTTTGCGGACCTCGACGGTAATGTACTTTCGCAAATTGTTTCAATGGAACTCTGGCTCCACCCGGCGCCGCAACTAGCAAAGACGATAATGCTTCATAATTATCTCGTAATTCACGGAGATAACGAATCCGCAACGGAAAACGTTCACGGCCTTTGACTACTTTTTCTATTTGTTTACCTCCAACAGCGATTTCCAGAACATCATGGACATCTTCGATTTTTATTCCGTAACGCGCCACTGCAGTGCGGTCTATTTCTATTTCAAGGTATGGTTTGCCAACGATTTGGTCGGCAATCACTGTGCCAGGGTTGATTTCGGATACTTCTTTCAAGAGTTTTTCAATTTTAAACGCGGCTTTTTCAATGCTGTACAAATCCGGACCGGTAATTTTCACACCCATCGCTGCCCGCATACCGCTTTGCAGCATGACAATTCTGGTTTCAATCGGCTGAAGGCGTGGCGAACCGGTTACTCCAGGTATCCTGGCGGCTTTTTCAATCATCTTCCAAATATCATTCGGAGTATTGATACCGTTGAAAGCTGCTCGTTTCGGATTGAGTTTTGCATCCATAGCCGGACGCCACTGTCTGAATGGCATACCACTGCTGTCTGCGATTAAAGCGCCTACTGTATCACGTTTAAAACGTCCTTGAACTTTATATTTTCTGCCATCAGGAGCCGTAACAGGCTTGCCTTCTTTGTCCCGGAACAAGTCTATAGTGTCCGCGTTAAATTTAAAGCGTAAAATATTGCCGGCTTTATTCTGTATATATTTTTTATGATAATTGATAACTGTTTCAATCATTGAAAGCGGAGCCGGGTCAAGCGCGGTGTCGGCTCGTCCAGCTTTACCGACAGAACTTTCTACTTCGGGGATCGCGCTGATACGAATATCCTGTATTTTTAATATCTTGGCTACTTCGGATATTGACGCGTGAGGCATAGTCGTCGGCATCAACATGAATGAACCTTCGTCCAAAGCCGGCATGAATTCTCTTCCAAGTCCGGGAAATACTTTTTGCATTTTTACGGCAATTTTTGATTCGCTAACAGTCCGTGGCATGATTTCCAGAATTGGTCCAACTCCCAACCAGCAGAAAAGACCCCAAACCAAAAGTGCTACTGGCATAATAAGAAACAGCAGTTTATTATTCAAAGCAAACTTTAATATTGATGAATAATACTTGCTGAACAAGGCATAAAATCCCAATAGGGCAGCTATTGGAAATGCTGTAAACAAAAAGTTTTTAAAAAGCGGCTGACTGGTTCCGGCTGGAAGCCATTCACTGTTAAGTTTGATCGCGACAAGAAGTGCGACTGCCGCGCATAATAATATTTGAAGCACTTTACGTTTTGAGACCATTTCTGACTTTTTAAACCATTTTGCGGCGAAAGACAGCAAAACTGGCAAAAGAGTTAAAGCGATAATCAAAGAGCAACTCAAAGTGATAGTCTTGGTCCATGCTAAAGGTCTGAACAATTTACCTTCCGTATACTGTAATGCAAATATCGGCAGAAATGAGATAACCGTAGTCAATACCGCAGTGGAAACCGGACGTGCCACCTCAACTACCGCATCACGAACAATTCTTCCAGTCGGAAGTTTGTTGTCATTTTCTTTTAGACGGTGAAGGACATTTTCACTGATGACAATTCCTACATCGACAACCGCTCCGATAGCAATAGCGATTCCGGCGAGAGCCACAATATTGGCGTTAATCCCGATAATTTTCATCATCAGAAAACAGAGCAGTATCGCACCAGGTAACATTAGAGAGATAATTACTGATGCCCGGAAATTACGCAACATAAGCAGTATGACAATAATCGTAATCAGGATTTCCGCGTAAAGAGCTTTGTCAAGAGTGCCTAGAGTTTCATTAATAAGTCCTGAGCGATCATAAAATGGAACTATTTTGATTTTACTGATGCTGCCGTCAGCAAGTTTCTTTTGCGGCAGAGACTTTGATATTTCGGCTATTTTCTGCTTAATTTTTTTGATAGTTGTCATCGGATTGGCTCCGTAACGCACAACCACTACACCTCCGACAGCTCCGGCACCGGATTTATCCAGCAAGTTGCGGCGTGGCGCGGGACCAATACCGACTTTTGCTACGTTACTAACATAAATAGGTACGCCGTTTCGTTCGCTTATCACGCATTTTTCAATATCCTCAACATTACGAATATAACCAAGAGCTCGAATTACATATTCGACACGGTTAATTTCCATAGTTTGAGCTCCGGTTTCCCGGTTCGACATAGATATAGCTTTGAATACATCTTCCAGACTGATTTGATAATGCCGCAGAGCATCAGGGTCAATATTGACTTGATATTCCTTCACAAAGCCACCAACAGAAGCAACTTCACTGACTCCCGGAACCGCAAGCAAAGCATAACGCACTGTCCAATCTTGAATTGAACGCAATTCGCTTAAATCCCAACCGCCAGTAGCTTTTCCATGCTTGTCATGCCCCTCCAGAGTATACCAATAAACTTGTCCTAAAGCGGTTGAATCCGGCCCAAGAACTGGAGTAACTCCAGCAGGTAAAGTATCAGGCGGCAGAGAACTTAGACGTTCTAAAATACGAGTTCTCGCCCAGTAGAATTCTATATCATCTTCAAATATCACATATATTGAGGAAAAACCAAACATTGAAACAGTCCGCACAGTTTTGACTCCTGGAAGCCCCATGAGTACGGAAGTCAAAGGATAACTTATCTGGTCTTCAATATCCTGAGGAGAACGTCCTGCCCATGCACTAAAAACAATTTGCTGATTTTCACTGATATCCGGCAGGGCGTCAACCGGGATCGGATGATGTGGTAAAATTTTATTGTCCCAGTCAAATGGCGCAAAAACTATTCCCATTGCCAGTAATACAATAAACAGCAGGATAGTAATAAGTTTATTTTCCAATACCAGATTGATAAGGTTTTCGAAAAAACCGTGCGCAGAAGTATTTTCCTGATTATTTTTCATGTTTTTTCTTTGCTTTTATTGTTCCAATTACTCCACCACAACGAAGCATTGCTTTCCCGAAATATGGATTAAGAGTATCCGTGTTATCCTGCAGCCAGAAGGCGCCTTGATTATTGAATGCCATAGGACATTTCATCTGGTAAAATGTTTGTTCAATGTCCCCGTTGTTTTTGAGGCGCTTGAAGATTTCAGCAGACAATACCCGGAAATCTGCTCGGGCTATGGAAATTTCTTTAGCAGTTTTAATGCGACCAGCTAGTAATGCCAACATAGAATCATTTTTTGCTTCTGCCGCTAACTGTTTTGCGCCTTTTTGCGCGTCTGAGAGATTATCTGCTGCTAATCCCCGCCATATTTGGAAGTAATATTTCATTAGCAGTTTATTGATTGCATGATGTGTTTCCGGCTCTGCTTGTTTTTCCACTTGGGGATTCATCATGCTTTCTGTACGATTAATTTGAGCAGTGCTATCTATTTGAAAATTTCCGTGGCTTACCACTTTGTCTCCGACTTTTAAGCCGGATTTAACAATATAATATTGTCCGGCACGCGGTCCTAAAGTTATTCTGCGTGGCGCATAAGTTCCTTTGCCTTTTTCAAGGTATACTAATGAGCGTTTTCCGGTAAACAGAATAGCTGAGGAAGGGATTACCATAGGCAATTTATCATCTTTATTCCTTGTTGTCCCCATAAGGCTGGATACTGGTACCAGCTGCATTCCGCAAACATCACATTTCCCAGGTTTATCCTTAATTATTTCAGGATGCATTGGACTGATCCATTTCCCTGCTAAAGAAGCCAGTATCGGTTTCCCACCAGGACCTACTTCAATCTGAATTTTTGCTTTGATGAACATTCCAGAGCGAAGCTGACCTCCGGGATTAAAAACATTAGCTCGAATCCCTACTGTTCGGGTTCTCTTGTTTACTTCAGGAGCAATGTAAGCAATCATGCCTTTAAATACTTGTCCGGGAATTGCTTCAGCACTTATTTCAACCTGCTGACCATATCTAAGCCATGGCAGATCAGTTTCATAGGCATCCATTACTGCCCACATCACAGAAGTATCGGCAATACTCATCAGTTTATCGCCACGTTCAAAGTATTGTCCCTCGACGATATTTTTCCCCGTCACCACTCCTGAAATCGGAGCGGGAAATGACATAAGCGGTGTAGCACCCTCAGTCGTCAGCTGTTTCACCACTTGTGTTGGGTCAAGTTTCCATGATTCAATTTTTGCTTTCACTGATAATACAGCCTGTTTGGCAATTTCAATTTCTTGTTTATTGACGCCTTTAACTGCCTTTTTGTAATCACGAATAGCTATTTGCAGCTCTCGCTGAAGCAGACTTATATCCGAGCTAAAAAACAAAGCTATCGCCTGTCCTTTTTTGACTGGTGCGCCGACATAATTCAGAAATAGTTTTTTAACACGACCATTAAAGTGAGCGGAAATCATCGCAGTTTTGGTTTCATCGTATTCAATATTTCCAACCAAAGGCAACGAAAAATTTATTTCCCGCCGTTTGACAATAGATGTTTGAACCTGAAGCATTTTTACCGCACTGGCAGGTAATTTAACTGTATTGGGAGCGGAACTGTCTTTTAATTGATGGGATTTAATCAATGCCATGTGGCATATTGGACATTTTCCGGGAGCTGGAAGCATAATTGCTGGATGCATTGAGCAAGTCCACATCTGCTTTTCAGCCGCAGTCTTATCGATGGTCGTTTTATTTTCTGTTTGAAAATATGTTCCAATAAAAATACCAAAAGCGACAAGTAGCAAGGCTGTTAGCGCATAAACAATCCACTTCTTCATAATAATACTCCAAAAAACAATATGGATTTATGTAACTATTTCTTAAGCAATTTTCCCTTAAGTAAAGCTTTTTTCTTCGCGGCGTCAAGAGCTACTTTTGCTTTTTTCTTCGTGATTTCAATATCTTTTTTTACTTTTTTTAAATACTTTTCAGGGTTCTTTTTTATAACAGGAATACATCCTCCGCAACAAACATATATCTTTCTACCTTTATATGTATAATATAAGCTACGATTGATCTTTCCGCCCATAACCGGACAAGTCTTTTGTTCTATCTTTTTAGGTGCTATTTTTTTAGCTTCTATTTTTTTGACAAGACTCTTAGCTGATCCCAAAACTGATTTAGCTTCGACTGTTCCAGCCGTTAACACCATAATACCGATAACAACTAATAATAATTTAAACATCTTGACTCCTTTACTTTTTAATTCTTTACTTATTGAGTAAACATATACGCTCAATCAATTAATATCAAATTATATACAAAATGATTCTCATCGTTCTTTGGTATTCTAAATATAAAATCATTGATTTTTGAATGTTTTTAGCTTGTTTTGCTTTCCTGACTTTTGTAAGTGTCTGATGAAAAAGCAAATATAGAAGTTTTCAAAAAAAACACAATATATTGTGGTTTTTTATTTGACACCCCCACATTATATGGTATTTTAGTAATTACAAAAGAAGCGAATCCACTGCTATGCTACGGCTCAATTGCGGTCAGACAGTGAATTTGTTTTGCCATGAAACTTTAACTTTTTTAACCTCTAGGAGATCAGGGTAAAAATGTCTGTGCAGAATACAATCAAACAGATCAAAAAACGTGATGGTCGTATTGTTGAATTTGATATTGAACGAATAACTATCGCCGCCAAAAAAGCTTTGCAAGTGGCAGGCACAACTAACGCAAAACTTTCTCAGACCATATCAAAAGATGTTCTTTCTGAATTAACGAAACAGGGATTTGGTGACGATAAGCTCCCTGATATTGAAATTGTTCAAGACTTAGTAGAACGTTCTTTTGTGAAACGCGGTTTAACTAAGGCAGCAAAAGCATATATTTTATATCGTGCGCAGCACGACAATCTTCGCAAAAGCAAACAGATGATGATGGATGTTCAGGGTCTGGTTGCCGATTATCTGGATCGTGAAGACTGGAGAGTTAACGAAAACTCCAACGCCGGATTTTCCTATGCCAGTTTATTGAACCATGTCAGCGGCAGTGTTGTCGCGCATTACACTTTAGAAAATGTTTACTCAAGAGATATTGCGGAAGCACATTCCAGCGGAGATATGCATTTACATGACCTTTCCTGCGGGATTGTTGGTTACTGTGCAGGCTGGAGTCTGCGCCAGTTGCTTCAAGAAGGTTTTAGAAGCAGCAATGGTCGCGCCAGTGCTAGCCCTGCAAGACATTTTGACACAGCTTTGGGACAGGTCGTAAACTTTTTGTCCACCTTACAAACGGAATGGGCAGGAGCACAGGCTTTCAGTTCATTTGACACTCTGCTGGCACCTTTTATTAGAGAAGACGGGCTGGATTACAAAAGAATCAAACAAAGCATTCAGCAATTTGTTTTCGGCTTAAATATCGCCAGTCGTTGGGGTCAAACTCCATTTACTAACCTTACTTTTGACTGGATGGTGCCGGATGATTTGAAAGATAACCCGATAATTATCGGCGGCGAACTTCAGGACGGCAAATATTATCGTGATTATCAGGAAGAAATGAATTTGATCAACAAAGCATTTCTCGAAGTTATGAGTCAAGGAGACCGTGACGGCAGAATTTTCACCTTCCCGATTCCTACTTATAATATAACTGATGATTTCGACTGGGAAAGCGATAACGCAAAACTCTTATTTGAAGTTACCGGCAAATACGGCTTGCCATATTTTCAAAATTTCATTAACAGTGAACTGAATCCGGGTGATGTCCGTAGTATGTGCTGCCGTCTGCAAATGGACGTGCGCGAACTACGCAACAAAACCGGTGGACTTTTCGGAGCTGGCGAACAAACAGGTTCGATCGGTGTGGTAACTATGAACATGCCACGCATCGGTTATATCGCTAAAGATGAAAAAGAATTCTTTGCCCGTCTCGGTAACCTTATGGTTTTGGCAATGGAATCTCTCGAAACTAAACGTAAAGTAGTTCAACGTTACCTCGAGGGCGATCTTTTACCATATACCAAAACTTATCTGCCGAATCTCGAAAATCACTTTAGTACAATCGGTCTGGTCGGTATGAATGAAGCCTGTCTGAACTTCCTTGGATGTTCGATCTGCGATGAAGAAGGTAATGCTTTCGCTATGAAAGTCCTTGATTTCATGCGCAATAAACTTCAAGACTTTCAGGAAGTTACCGGTCATATCTATAACCTCGAAGCAACCCCCGCGGAAGGCACAAGCTTCAGGCTGGCACGCCTTGACCGCAAACGTTTCCAGGACATCATCTGTGCTGGCGATACTAATCCTTATTATACAAATTCAAGTCAATTACCAGTAGGTTATACGGATGACTTGTTCGAAGCTCTGGATTTACAGGATCCATTGCAGGCAATGTATACTGGCGGAACCGTTTTTCACGGTTTTGTCGGCGAACGTATTGAAGACCCGGAACAAGTTGCGAGTTTGGTAAAACGAGTAGCAACTAATTACCGTCTTCCATATTTCACAATAACTCCGTCATTCAGTATTTGTCCAGTTCATGGCTATGTACCGGGTGAACATGCGGAGTGTCCTTTGGATGCGGAAGAAGAATTAAAAGTAATAGGATAATTTAAAATCAAGTATTAACAAATAAAGTCAGGAGAAATAAGATGGCTAAATGTGGACAGAAAAATGAAGTTTATAGCAGAGTTTGTGGTTATTTCAGACCAATAACAGACTGGAACAAAGGTAAGAAAGAAGAATTTAAAGACAGGAAAGCTTATCAAACAAAATACGCTGCCGAAGGGTGCAAAGTAGCATAAATATTGTAATTTAAAGCACTCTTTCGCTAAACGAAAGAGTGCTTTTTTATTGGAAAGTTAATATATGAATATTCGTGGAATGGTTCGCTTTACTCTGGTTGATTTCCCAGGTAAAATGGCATGTATAGTTTTTGTCGGGGATTGTAATTTCCGCTGCGGCTACTGCCATAATCCCTGCTTGGTCTTTGATCCGGAAAGCCAGCCGCTAATCCCCGAAGATGAATTCTTTGCCTTTCTCGCTAAACGACAGGGGAAACTTGATGGCGTAGTCATCAGCGGCGGTGAGCCAATTTTGCGCAAGCCACTTTTGGCTTTCATCAAAAAAATAAAAGACATGGGTTTTCTAGTCAAGCTCGACACCAATGGAAGCATGCCGGAACAAGTCATCAAAATTCACAAAGAAGCCGGTATTGATGCTCTGGGCGTTGATTACAAAGCTCCTTTGGATAAATATAATGAAATATCTCAATGCCATATAGCTGGGCTTGGAGAAAAAACTTTGAAAGTAATAAAGTTCGCTATCGATAATGACATCTTTATCGACGTGCGAAGCACTGTTCATAAAGCCCTGCTCTCCAAAGCTGATCTAGCTAAAATGAGAGAAGAACTTTCCTCAACTGGTTTAAAAACATGGACTCTACAACAGTTTAATCCTGTGGATATTATTGATGATTCACTGCTCGAAAAAGCAACTTACAGCGACCATGAATTACTAGGAATAGCAAACAGCCTGGATAACACCAATGTCCGCGGCTTAAGCGGAATTATTATTCACAAATAAGCTTAGGTTGACTGGCGGATGACTAAATTCATTTTTACTTTTATTTGGATTTTTTTGGTGTTTTTGGATAAGATTTTGCTTAGAAGAGCTTCCGCTGTCAATCTTCCGAGTTCACGGTTTGGCTGAGCTATGCTGCTTAAAGGTGGCGAACTGAACATTGCTATTTCACGATTATCAAAACCAATCAGGCTAATGTCTTCCGGTATTTTTTTCCTAATAGATTTAAAACCTGCAGCAATACCAGATGCCAGATAATCTGAATAAGCAATGACACCATCAACGTCAGGCCATTCCTGCAGAATTTTCTCTGCTGTATCTTTTCCGACTTGAAAAATATTCTCAAGTGTCTTGTAATTTTGTTTATCTGTCGGCACTACTATTTTAATTTGATCCCCTATTTCCTTCATTGCTTCCTTGTAACCTTTAAAACGTTGACCGTTATTATCTTCTCCGACAAATACTATATTGCGTAGGCCTTTGGCATGCAGATATTTGACGGCATCATAAACGCCTTGCTTGCGGTCAACATAAACGCTGTCATATTTGAGATTACCTGCATAAGATATTAGTATTGCTGGAATTTTAGATTTTTCAGCGAGATTATACAATTTCATTGCCATCGCAGCTTCGCTAAGGAAAATAATTCCAGCAGGTTTCTGGCGCAGTATATTTAAAAACAACTTTTCGCTCTCGCTAGAATATTCTGGAGATGAATACATATAATGCATATTCGGTTCATAACTGACAGTAGTCAAATATTCTTTAATTCCAAATGCTTTATCCATAGCCATTGAATCACAAGCTGAAGAAGGTTCATCAACGATATTTATCACCGCAATTTCATAGCTGCGGCTGGAACGAAGACTTTGCGCGGCACGATTAGGTTGATAATTCAGTTCTACGACCGCCGCGTCAACAAGTTTTTGTGCTTTATCCGAGACATAACCACTGTGCCGGATTGCCCGGCTGACAGTGTTCATGGATAATCCCGTCTTAGCGGCTATGTCTTTCAAACTTGCCATAAATCCTTCCCGATAAAAATAACATTAAATATCTCAACGTTAACATAATACTATTCTTAGTCGTAAAAAGCAAATTTTATTATGAAATTTAATGGCAATGCATCAGTTTAGGAGCTTGGGCTTCTATGAATTTACGCAGGGCAATACTTTCATCACTGGTATCAAGCATGTAATATGGAGCTTCCCAGCAGATAAGTTTTTCCGCATATGTCGCGGCATTATTTATCTGTGCAGTAACTCTTTTAGGAGAAGCTGGCGTACTGTGATTGACTCCTTCTATTAGAGCTTTACGCTCGAAAATCTCAATATTTGACCATAAAGTTATATTACCCTTATTGCATATTTCCGCCCACGCTTTGTAGGTCTCTTTCTGATGGACGAGTTGATTACCACAAGTGCCTATCGAATCCTGCGGGGACATTATATCTAATGGCACCCCATCTAATATTGCCATCCAGGATGCAATCATTTCAGGCATTTTCCCGGAAAAATACTTTGTCGCCGGCGACATCAATATCTTTTTATCAGGAGCTTCACGTTTTACCGTAGTACAGAATTCTCTGTAAATCTCATTGAGAAATTTTTCCTTTTCAAGACAGCGTTTCCCGATAAATGCCGTTTCCGGCACAAAATATATTCCGTCAAAAAGATCACGGTATTTTAATAGTTCATGAAAGCAGGCAAGTTGATTTTCTTTTTCCTGTTCAATATCTGCCTGTGTCAACTCTTCTTTCCAGCCACTTACCGATCCGTAACCGCCAAGATACACGCTCATACATGACGCGTCCGCAGCTTCCAGCATAGGCTCGACCATATTCCATTGCTTGTAGTTTTTGAAATGCGCCGATGGATAGTAACATTCTTTCAGCTCGTTCCAAATCGAAGCCTGAAGGACTATTGTATCCATTCCAGCTCGTTTTAGATCCCGCATTAGTTTCATCCAGTCACGAACGGAATAATTATGCATTGGGCGGCCACGGTAATTTGGTGGATGCGCATAGATAAAAGTTCCGCTAATCGGCATCTTGGGAGCTACCGACGGATTTTTCGTCACAAACTTCCGGTTTGACTCTTTAGCTCGGGCAATCCTCGGCTCGGCATAAGCTCGCGCCTGTTCAGAGGCTATAAACAAGCTAAAATCTTCTAATTTTTCGATAGTAAACATTATTTCCCTTACATTAATTTATCTTTATGAAAATTACTTAAGCATGGTCATTTCCTTGTAAAACTTAATAGAATAGATTCCTGTGGAGCTACGTTTATTTCAACGCCTGTTCTTGATTTTTTTGATAATATTCTACCACTTTTTACATCTTTAATAATTATATTTCCTTTGATCGGAGAAGTGATAAGCACCTTTTCTGGTTTAGACGCAGTATAATTACCAATATTCATTAGGGCTTGATTATTATTTTTGAAGCAGGAGTAAAACAGTTTTGGATTTTTTCCTAAATAAGAATCAGGTTTTCCGGTTTTGAGAAGATGATTATATTGTGAGAGATTGGCAAAAGCTTTGCCAATGTAGTAATAATCTAACGCTGTGTCAAAGTTAGAAAAAGCGTAGAACCCAACGCTGTTACCGTTTAACACACAGTCATAAAGTATTATTTCCAGCTTGTGAGAAGGAATTTCACCATAAGTTCCACCTGTCAGCCAGGGACTACTGATCCAGTTTTGCTTGACATTTTCATAGCTTGCCTTAAACGCTTTATAGTAAACATCAAGATTCCCAGCTTCATATAATGAGGCCTGGGCAAGTTGAATATACTTAGGATAAATTTTATCAAAAGCAAAAATTTTATGATATGTACCTTTAGCACAACCATATAAACCGCTTTTTATATTTGTTCCTCCTGCACTTACCGCTTTGTTGATATCCTGAATGATTCTTGTCCCGCAGTCGGTATAGTACTCATCGCTACTTAAACCACTTTTCTTCAATCCTGCCTGACAACGGGAACAGCTTTTTCTTGCTTTGATGCCACGAGAAAATACTTCTATATCAGCCATGAATACATCCGGTTTAATAAGTCTGGATATATTTTCTATTCTCTTCATTTCTTTTTGATAGCGAGGACCATTATATGAGGGACAAATCCAACTAACCTGATTATCTTTAAGCCCTTGACATCTCGCATCCTTGTTATCTTTACCTCCACGCAGAATCAAATGGAGAGGAGATTCATTATAAATAATTTTCAGATTATTAGCTCTGGCTTTTTTAATTAAATTATTCATTTGGGGAATTATCTTGAAATCGTTAGAGTATTTCATATAAAAACGTGGGAATATCGGAAAAGCATTAAATCCCAAATGCTTATAATTCTCAAAAAAATTGGGCCAACCACTTGACTGTGATTCATACATCCAAGTTATTGAGCTAAGAAAAGGGAGTTCTTCTTTTACTTTGGGAATATCCAATATTGCAATAGGAACTCGCTTGGCTGTATAAGTTTTGTTTTTAGTTTTGCAATAAAATGATGCATATTCATTAGCTTTGAGTTTTCTATCCGTCTTGAAGTATAATGGGCCAACCTTGTGCCGCTTCTCTATATATTTATTCCAAGTATTTTTTTTGTTATTTATGACAAAAGAGTAATGCTTACGATTTGTCCCATGACCTTTAATAATTTTAAAACTATGATCTTCAAGCAACTTTGTCTTAATAATTTCAACACCACTTGGCAAACTGATATTAAATTCCAAAGGAGCATTTCCCCCCTTAGCTTTCTTTCCATTCGAACGACAATCAAGCGTAAAACAAAAATTAGGAGTTATTATATTGTTAGAAATATATAACGTATCAATTCTAGGTCCAAAAAAAACATCATCTTCGGGTGCAATACCATGGCCAATAGTGAACTGAAATTTTCTCGTTGATGCATAAATTTGATTATTTATACTATTATTAGTTTTATCGGCACCATATATTTCCCATTCATTGGCGTTAAAAATAATTCCTTGTCCTTTAATATTGAAACCCACATATCTAGCCTTTATGCCTTCAAGATCAAAAGTGAAGGTTTGCCAACTTTGATTTCTATATGATTTAACAGCATCTTCACTCGCCAAAAGAGAATTCCCTTTCTTGTAGTTTGTGGTCAGGAATGTTTTGGCAAACGGCTTGGTTGCTTTCCCGTAAGTAAGCAGTCGTTGCTTGATGCCCACTGTGTAAAAATTAATACCGTCTTGACTAACCACACAAGTAATTTCTTTTGGTTTCCCGAATCGAACATGACCATTCAAGTTTATAGAAGTTTTTTTAAGGTATTCCTCTTTTTGAAGATCAATACACATATTTATGCCTATTGTTTCCAAAATAGAATAAGATGGCCCGCCATGATAGCCTATCATATTATTGTAGGATTTTGTTCCGTCTTTATGTTTTATGCCATCAGTAAGAATAGATTTTCCTACTTTATCTTTCCATTTATTAGGCTTTATGGAATACATTACCTTTTTCCCAAAAGCTAAATTATTATTATGTTTTATTTCATCTGCTGAAATTACTACAGAGCAAATGCATAAGATTAAAATCAGTAAACTGTTCATAAAAATTCCTTTTCTAGAGTAAAATTATTTTTAAATATTCTGTTTATTTTATTGGTTTCATTAAATCAATGTCAAATCCATTTTTTGCTTCACTTCCCGCATGTCCATCTGTAAATAATACATTTGCAGAGTTTTTATGAACAGTAAAACCAGGATCCCGAGTTGTTGTAAACCAAGCACCGTTACGAGTAATCATATATTGAGACCTCGGAGTCTGAGCAATTCCATCATATACATAAGCGTCAGCAAGGCATAAAGTTTTAGATGGATGAGTTATCTTACTTCTTTTTATGGATTGACCCATATATGGGCCGAGATCACTGTTGTATGCATAATTTACACTATAGCGGGTACCACCGGAAGCTAAAGATCCGTTAGAACCGTAACGAGCGAGAGATGAGGGACATACAAATGGACTGGTATCCTGAGAACGATTCCATCTTAATTTTATGCCCCCGCTTGGAGCTACTCGAAGAAACCAATATTTATAAGCTACAGGTCCATAATACGGAGGATAAAGTTCATTGTTATCATCCAAATAATTAATAAAAGTAACCCCTAATTGCTTTAGGTTGCTGATACAACTTATTTCTTTTGCTTTTGCTCTAGCTTGGTTAAGAGCTGGCAATAACATTGAAGCGAGGATTGCTATGATAGCGATCACAACGAGGAGTTCAATGAGTGTAAAGGCTGCATTTGAACGAGTTCTTATTGTTTTCATCTTGCGTCTCCTTGTTTTTTTGTTAATAAAAATTAGATTTCTTTTATACTATTTCCTGCACAAATCACAGGTTTAATAATTTTGTTTTGTAAATCTTTTTGACCAGCAAGCATTTGTCCAATGATCTCATAAAGCCCTTTAGCCATTTCTTCAACCGGCTGTTCCAGACAAACTATTTTTGTACCGTTTGGAGATTCAACAGCCCGGTCAAATGCGACAATAGAAATATCTTCTGGAATATTAATTTTATTTTCGGCAAGAAATTCAAAAATCTGTTTTTGAAAAACCTCACCGGCAATAAATAAAGCGCTTATATCTTTGTTTTCTGCAAAATAATCTTTAAGTTTATCTTTGAAATTATCTGAATCAGAAACATGTAAAACTAAACGTTCTTCACCTTCACTGCCTGCGTCATGCAGGGCATCGACAAAACCGCGCCAGCGTTCTGAAACATAACGATACGGTAGTTTTGATGTTATGCAGCCAATTATTTTATGTCCGGATCTGGTCAAACGCGCGACCAGTTCACGAGTGCCGGAATACTGATCTATCGCCACATAAGGAATATCACTTCCGAAAAGTTGCCGGTTGGCTACCAAAACATTAACTCCATTATTATGGATTTTTTCCATCAGTGGAATATCCTCAGGACTTGGACCTATCCAATAGAGACAATCCAAATCATGCCCGCAGCCACCTTTATCTTCCAATTGACGTATATCTTCAGCACTTAAAATTTTCAAAGAACAATTATTTTTTTCACCAAACGAATAAAGCGCGTTGATAAATGAAGAATTAAAACCACTGTGTATACTTCCCATTGGTATTCCATAAAGACCAACTGTTGATCTGCTTGTCATATTGTTACGGGCAGTTATTGCCAAATGCGATGAGATGCTTTCCTTGACAAACCAGCCGCGACCAGGTTCACTGGATATTGCGCCGATTTCCGCCAAGAGCTTTAAAGTTTTGCGGGCAGTGTGGCGGTGAATGCCGTATTTCCTACTCAAAGCATTCTCGGACGGCATTTTGCCGCCAGGTTTTATTTCGCCACGAATGATGGCGCTTTTCAACTGGTCTTCAAGTTGAAGATATACCGGCCTTATATTGCTTTTGTCAATTATGTTTTGCACGTTTCTTATACCTTTTTAGTCTACTTGTATAAACTTGTATACTACCATTATAGACGATTATAAGCTCATTGTCAACACTTTAGTCTATTATTCTCGAATAAACTTGTATACTCCGCTTCAAATGACAGATATCCTCTGCGTGTCAAAACAAAAAATATGAAATATGAAAATTAGCTGTATAAATTTGCAATAGTTAACTTAGAACTGTAATGTACTTGATTGATAAATTATCATTAATTAAGCAGTATTAATATATTCTGGAACTATAAGTTTTGAAAAAAATCGAACAATCAGCAAACTTTAAAAAAGATTACATTGCGTATTCGGCAATCGTAATTTTTTTCTTGATTATATCATTCGAGATATTCATGGCAATTTTTATTCCAGCGCATTTGCAGATAGAAGGAGTCTGGGGTGAAGAAGTCGCGCGTCAGGAGATGGTAGAAATGTTTGATTATACCCGTAACACTTTTTTGCGTTTCAGGTCGAAATTGGAATATGCACAGGAAGAGGCTGGAGTCATTGGACGCAGTATGACGCCATTAGCTAATTATCTGCACAAATATCAATATAAAATAGGTCCTAAAGAAACCAAAGAGATTAAGAAAGCTATAAGCGGCATGTCCCCGTTTCGTGCTCACTTTGATAAACTTGGAGCTTATAGTACTGACACTAAACTCAAATCCGGAAAATTTATAAAAACACTGGAAAAAGAAATGGCTAAAAACAAATAAAGCCGTTTTGGAGAATATCTATATGAAAAAAGCTCGTCTTACAAAAATTGTTGATAAATTTCGTGACATGAAAATCGCGGTAGTCGGTGATTTAATGCTTGACGTTTATATCTGGGGAAAAACTTCACGAATTTCACCGGAGGCCCCTGTTCCAGTCGTCCAAGTCAAGAAAAAAACCTGCTGTCTCGGCGGAGCCGCCAACGTTATGCGCAATGTCGTTACTCTAGGCGGAAAAGTTAAAGCTTACGGTGTTATCGGCGATGATTCAGGCGGCGATCAAATGAAAAGCCTTTTCAATGACTATAAAATTGATTCTGCAAGTTTGTCTGTGGATAAATCCCGGCGTACAACCCAAAAAGAACGTATTATCGCTTCCGCACAGCAGCTTCTGCGTGTTGACTTTGAAGATACGGAGAAACTTGATAATGCGATTCGTCAGGAAATCGTTGTTGAACTAAAACAGCTAATAAATACCAAGTCGATTGACGCTATAATTTTTGAGGACTACGGCAAAGGTGTTTTAAATGAAGAAATGCTCAATCAGATTGTTGCCGTCGCAAAAGAAAATGATATTATAACTTCGCTTGACCCGAAACCCGGGCATTTGCTGAAAGTAAAAGGCTTGACAGTTATGAAGCCGAATCGCAGCGAAGCATTCGCGATTACTGGCACCTTTTCTCAAGGCAACGCTATCACGGTGGAAGATGATAAACAATTACACGCAGTCGCGGCACAGTTACTGGATGAGTGGGAACCTGATTACTTAATTATTTCATTAGCAGCGCAAGGCATGGCATTATTCCGTAAAGACGCGGAGATGGTGGTCATTCCGACTAAAGCGCGTGAAGTTTATGATGTTTCAGGTGCCGGCGATACAGTTATCGCGGCTTTTACTTTGGCTTTAGGCACCGGCGCAGATCCAGTCGAAGCTGCGGAAATAGCTAACCATGCCGCTGGAATTGTTGTCGGCAAAGTTGGTACAGTTACCGTCAGTAAAGACGAATTACTTGAAAGTTTTAACCGGGAGATATAAAATTGAATAAGCGAACAGCAGCGATAATTCCGGCACGCTATGCCAGTACTCGTTTCCCTGGCAAAGTTCTCGCCAAACTATGCGGCAAGCCAATGATTCAATGGGTTTACGAAAAAGCATTAGATTCCATAGCGGATGAAGTCTTAATAGCAACAGACGATGAGCAAGTCCTTAGCGCAGTTGAGGCATTCGGCGGTAAAGCGGTCATGACTTCACCCGACCATCCATCTGGAACAGACCGTATTTGTGAAGCTGCGGCGGGATTGGATTGTGACATAATCATCAACATCCAGGGCGATGAACCTTTAATTCCAGTAGAAGTTATAAATGATCTAATTATTTTAATGCAGGCAAATCCTGAAATACAGATGGCCACTGTCGGAGTTCCAGCGGAACGCGATGTTTTAGATGACCCAAACAGAGTAAAAGTTGTCGTTGATAATTTTGACTTCGCTTTATATTTCAGTCGTTCACTTATCCCTTTCCTGCGTGAAGGCGGGCTTGATTGTCCAGCGCTTCTGCACTGGGGGATTTATGCCTACCGTAAAGCAACACTGCAGGAGTTTGTTTCCCTACCGGAAAGCCGTCTAGAGTCCTGCGAAAAACTTGAACAGTTACGCGCTTTAGAAAATGGAATTAAAATATACCTTATGCGCAGTGATCTTGAAAGCATCGGAGTTGATACTCCTGAAGACTTGAAAGCTGCTGAAATTAAACTCATCGAACTCTTAGAGAAAGAAAAACAAGGCAAATAATTTATGAAAAATATCAAAATATCCGACAATGTTGTAATCGGTAAAAAGTTAACTTTGATTGGCGGTCCATGTGTCGTCGAAAGCATGGAGATGTGTAAAAATATCGCCGGCTATCTGCAAGACTTGTGTGCCGGAATGGATGTCCAGTATATGTTTAAAGCATCATTTGACAAAGCCAACCGCTCAAGTGTTAAATCTTTTCGCGGCCCTGGTTTGGATGAAGGGCTGAAAATTCTTGCTGAAATAAAAAAATCTTTTAATTTACCTGTAGTAACCGATGTTCATGAAGCGGAACAAGCCGAGAAATGTGCAGAAGTCGCAGACATCCTGCAAATTCCCGCTTTTCTCTGCCGGCAAACTGATTTGCTGGTCGCCTGCGCCGCCACCGGAAAGACTGTGAATATCAAAAAAGGACAATTTATGGCTCCTGAAGATATGCGTTGCGCTATCGAAAAAGTTCAGGACTCAGGTAATGACAAGGTCATGCTGACTGAACGCGGAAGCAGTTTTGGCTATCATAATCTCGTGGTTGATATGCGTGGTTTAGCAACTATGCGCGAAATGGGCGTACCAGTGGTTTTTGATGCTACACATTCAGTACAGCTCCCCGGTGGGCTGGGAACTTCATCAGGCGGTCAACGCGAATTTATCCGCCCACTCGCTAGAGCGGCGGCGGCAGTTGGAATAGATGTGCTTTTTACCGAAGTTCACCCGGAACCGGCAAAAGCTCTTTCAGATGGTCCGAATTCTCTGGACTTTGAAATGATTAAAACTGTTTTACAGGAAGTGAAGGCGATTTATGATTTCTCAAGAAAAAATTAATAAGATAAAAGCTTTAGTCCTAGATATTGACGGAGTACTGACCGATGGACGCATGGGCTACAGCGCCGATGATGAAGTCAAATTCTTTAACGCTCACGATGGTCATGGTATAAAAATGCTGATGCGCGCAGGATTCAAAGTTGGCGCGCTTTCAGGAAGACAAGCCGAAGCTAACCGCAGACGCGCTAAAGAATTAGGATTTGATTTTCTTTACGAAAACAAAAAGAATAAAAAAGAAGCATTCGCCATTTTATTGGAAGAAAACTCTTTGAAAGCTGAAGAATGCTTATATGTTGGTGATGATGTTGTTGACTTGCCGGTTCTTCGTCAAGTCGGCATTGCGGTAATAGTCGCGGACGCACCGGAATACATGGAAGAATATGTTGATTTCAGAACCAAGGCCAGCGGTGGTTATGGAGCAGTACGCGAAGTATGTGAATGGCTGCTTAAACAGCGTGGTGAATGGGATAAGCAAATGGAGCGCTACATATCTTGAAAAAATTGATATATTTATTTTTTGCACTATTTATTCTAGACGGACCAGCTGCGTTTTGTGATGAGTTCAGCGCGCTAAAAGTATATAACGTGCGTTTACCTATTTATAATAAAAAACGCCTTAGGTATATGATTTTTTGTAAGGTTATGAGTCGTAAAGCAGATAAGATTTTCACTGAAGACTCAATAATTGACCTTATAAAGAATGATATTGATGTAAACAAGATAATATACTTTGAAGGACTAAAACTTTATAAACTCGGAACATCTCCCGCTGGTGTTGCTGAATTTTGGAAGGATAAAATCAACTCTATAGGATTTATTTCCTCCAGCAGAGCAATAATTCTCCAAGAAAGCAACATAGCTTCCGGCGATAAAGAAGTTTTATTCCGTTCGCCGCAGATAGATTTAAACGGAGTTGGATTTGTCTCTAACTTTGATACACGCATCACAAAAATTCTTGATAAGGTTGATATAATTATTCGGATGAAACCCCATGTCAAAGGTGTTAAACTGACTAGAAAGGATATTGTCAAAGTTAAAGCTGATTCCATGATTATGGATATGGAAAAAGATCTTGTAACACTCATTGGCAATGTGAAAGTTGATGATTCAGGTTTTGATATTTTCTGCGACCGCCTTGAACTTGACCTCAGCAAAGACAATCGTCCTAAAAAGAAAAAAGAATCTACAGACGGAGCAAGCCCTGCCGGAATCTCAAAAATAAGCTGTTTTGGGAAAGTTGAAATTTATCGTAAGGAAGCAGGTCTTAAATCCAGCAAGGATGCTTCGCAGAGAGCTTTTGCTGACAAAGCTGTTTATCTCAAATATAAAGAACAATTTGTATTAACCGGTAAGAACTCAAGAATCCATGATGGAAATAATATGATTTCCGGGGATAAAATAGTTATATGGAAAGAGACCGGGCGTTTACAGGCATATAAAAATTGTCTGATTGAATCGCTGGATAAAAAAACCAACAAAGTAAAAAAAACAACTCTAAGCAGTGATTTTGTTGACTTTGATAAGAACAATAACCTTGGTGTTTTTACCGGGAATGTTCGAGTTAAGGATGCTCCTTTCAAACTAAACTGCAATAAAATGACAGTTTACCTGCAAGACGGCAAGAAAAAGAAAGAGACGGATTCCAGCAAAAAAGAACTGACAAAAGTTGTTTGTGTTGGCTCGGTTATCGCTAATGACCCAAAAGCCCGGCTAAACTGTGATCGCATGGTTATTACTTTTAAAGATATTGCTCCAGGCAGCAAAAATCTTGATGGCGCGATAAGTGATACTCGCGAAATCGATTTGATAAAATGTTTCGATAATGTTTACATGCTCAATAAACCCAAGGACATAAAAGAAAAGCCGACAATTGTCAACTCCGACAAAGCTGTTCTGAATATTAGCAAGAATGTGACTGATCTACTCGGGAATGTCAAAATCGAAGAACCTCGTTTCGATCTTACTTGTAAGAAAATGAAGATGCTGACTAAAGATATTACAGCTGAAAAAGCCGCGGCAAACGAAGCCGTTAATCTGGAGAATCCAGACGACACCCCGAAACATATAGGGATTGGTGATTCCAAAGAATTGACTGAAATTCTCTGTTTCGAAGATGTCGTTATGACGCGCAAACTCTCACAACAAAAACAAGAGGCGCGCGGCGATAAAGGTGTATATACCATCAATGAACACATGGTAACTTTAACTTGTAAGAAAGGTAAGCCGACATTGCAACGCGGTCCAAATGTCATGGAAGGAGATAAAGTAATTCTCTGGACCGATAGCGAACAGCTTGATATAGAAAATGGAACGTTGAAAAGTACTGACGGCGCCTTATTAAAATAATCGAATAAAAATATTTTAAAGTGGCATATTTGAAGTTTTGGAGATATATTATTAGTATGAAAGGATTTTTAGAATAATGGCAAATAGTAATAAAGACGAATTTCTGTTAACCGCTGACAATCTGGTAAAAGCTTACCATGGTAAACGTGTAGTTAATGGTGTTTCAATAAATATTAGACCCGGTGAAGTCGTTGGACTGCTCGGTCCTAATGGCGCGGGGAAAACAACTTCATTTTACATGGTCATGGGTTTGGTTAGACCTGACGAAGGCTGTGTGCGTTTTAAAAATTATGAAATCACCCATTCGCCAATGTATCAACGCGCTCGACTCGGAATGGGTTATCTTTCTCAGGAACCTTCTATTTTTAGAAAACTCACAGTTGAACAGAATATCATGGCAATTCTCGAAACTCTTGCAATATCCAAAAAAGAACGTAAAGAACGCAAAGAACAACTTTTAGAAGAACTGGAATTAACTAGTTTAGGCAAACAAAAAGCAATGACTTTAAGCGGAGGAGAACGCCGTCGTTTAGAGATTACCCGCGCACTCGTGACAAATCCATCATTTCTGATGCTGGATGAACCATTTAGCGGAGTTGATCCTATCGCGGTCTACGATGTACAGCAAATTATCGGGCAACTGCAAAAGAAAGGCATGGCTATTTTGATAACGGACCACAGCGTTCGCGAAACTTTAGCGGTTGTTGACCGTGCTTATTTAATGGCGCATGGTGAAATCATGCTCGAGGGGAACAGTGAGTTCCTTGCAAACGATGAAAAAGCCAAAGAAATTTATCTTGGGCCGCAATTTACAATATAAAATAATTTTAACCCTTTAACCGTAAGGAGAATTAATAATGCAAATTATTATCGCTGGACGTCATTTTACCGTCTCTGACTCACTCAAAAAAGAAATTAACGAACGTCTCGAAACAATGCTCACGCACGTTCATTTAAAAATATCATCAGTGCGAGTGGTTCTTGATGTAGAACATGTTCACCGCTGTAAAGCCGAAGTTGTAATCAATATGAAGCATTCCGTAATGGAGGCCGATGTAACGACTCGTGATATGTACGAATCTATTGATAAAGTGATAGATAAGGTTGAAATTCAAGTCAGGAAATATCTTGACAAAAAACAACATCATCATGGAGAAGCATCCATTAAGAATATGACTAGTATTGAAGATACTCCAGACATAATCGATGAATATGATGAAGCTTAAACAAATCTAAGAACGAGCGGCGTATCGCAAAAGCGAACGTCGCTTTTTTTATTCAATCTAAATGTTCGTTGAATTCGTTTACTAATTTCATTTTGAATTTGCGTGCGAAAAAATAATAAATAGTTGGTATCACGAAGAGAGTTAGCGCGGATGATAATGCCAGACCAAAAATCAATACTGTTGCTAATGGCTGGAACAATGGACCGCCGTTAAACATCAAGGGCATTAAACCGCCCATCGTCGTGCAGGTAGTCATAAGTATTGGTCTTACTCGCAAGGAGCAACCGTCAAGCACACAATCAGTGAAAGCTTTTTCATTAAGTCCATGATATGATTTTTCTCCCGGCTTTATTTTGAAATTTTCCCGCCGTTCAATAATCAACATACCGATAAAGTCAAAAAGCACAATCGCGCCGTTGACCACAATCCCAAACAAAGCCAGCAGTCCAAGCTGAGCAAAAAATCCCAGTGGAACATTCATTATCCATAATCCCAGAAAAGCCCCGATCAATGCCAAAGGCAGAGTTCCGAGCACAATAAGTGTTTTTTGAATAGCGTTAAAGTATACTACTAATGTAAGAACTATCAGGAACAAGCTTATTAGCATAGCTCTGCCAATGTGACCTGAACCTTCTTTTGCTTTTTCCGTTGTTCCGCCAATTTCTATATCATAACCAGCCGGTAATTCTTTTCTGATTTCATTTATTTTCGACATGTTTGCCGCAATAATCGGATTTGCCAGATAGCCTTCTTTTATCGATCCCTGAACTTGCATATTACGGCGTTTATTATAACGTTCAATCCGGTTCGGCTGACGAGTAATATTAAATTTAGCAACTGACGACAATGGAACTTTGCCGTATTTTCCCTCGACATATATGCTGTCTTCATTCGGAATCTTATCACGCTGTTCGGGCGGCAGTCGCAAGTATACCGGAATCAAATGATCGCCCTCGCGATAAGTAGTCAAGTAATATCCAGAATAATAAGCATTCAAGCTTTGTGCTATTGATTTTCTGGTAACTCCGGCAGCAAGACATTTTTCCTGATCAGGTATAATATCTAATTGATAGCCAAGATTTCCCCAACTGTCATGGATATTATATACTCCTTCAAGATTATTAAATATACTCTTGACCTGCTTAGCGTATTTTTTCAGCATATCGTAATCGTCACCAAGAATCCTGATAGTTATTGGATACCTGACAGGAGGCCCCATGCCAATGCGTTTGGCTGTAATGCGTGTACCTGGCAGATTTTTACGACATTCGTTTTCAACTTTTTTCATGTAATCGCCAACTTCTTTTGAAGAGCTAACGTTTACCAGAATTTCCCCATAATTACTTTTGGGATATTCTATTAAATATGAAATTTTTATACGAGGAGCTCCCTGACCAATGAAGCTTATCATATTATTAAGGCGGTTTTTCTCCTTGCCTCCGCGATCTTTATAATGAGAATTTTTCTTAATAATCTCTTCTACCCGTTTACACATTTTAGATGTTTTATTCAGAGATGAGCCCTCGGAAAGCCATACATTAACAACAAATTGATCTCCGCCAGCAGCAGGAATAAAATCTGTTTTTATTTGTCCGACAGCTACCAGCATTATAGTAAAAAGGCTTGCAAAAGCAACTACGGCAGTAACCATTAAAGGATGAGTTATGCACCAATGCAGGCTTCTACGATAAACATTATGTTCATTTTTATTTTTGACCTTCATCCCTATTTTTCTTTCAGCATAATGAATTAAACGAGTCAATGGTGACACTTTGTCTGTGCCTGGTTTGAGTATAAGCCAGGTCAGAGCAACAGTAAAAGTCAAGGCAATGACCCAACTGACAATAAGTGTTGAACCTACAACTATCGGTATACTTCTGACAAATTCACCTATATTTCCGGGGATCAACAACATCGGTAAAAAAGCAAAAACAGTAGTTAAAGTTCCTACTAGAATTGGCCATGCAACCTGTCTAGCACCTTCAACGACCGCATTATATCGGGAATATCCTTCGTCCTGCAAACGGTGGACATTGTCGCATATTTCAATCGCGCAATCAACCAGCATTCCCAATGAAATTATCAGAGCGGTAATAGATAATTTTTCTAATTTAACCTCAAAAAGCCTCGCTATAGCAAAGGATATCATGACGATTGCCGGGATTGACGCTCCCATTATCAAAGCGACACGCGGTCCGATAAAAAGAAATGCTATAAAAACCAAAATCAAAATAGATTGAAGCAGGTTATCGGTAAAGATTGAAATGTTTTCCGTTACTGTCCGGGGTTGATCGGCAACAATACTCATTTTTATATCTGGAGGCAATATAGTTTTTTCCCACAAGGGGATCATCGCCTTGACTTTATTTCCGATTTCGACAATATTCTGATTTGTTTTCATTGTGTAGTATAGAATAATACACGGACGCTGAAAATTATCATTGTCCGAATAACGTGTAATCACTCTCAAGGGATCTTCATAACCTTTACGAACTTTTATATCAATATCCCTGAGGAGTACCGGCCGGTTTTCTTTATTGACGCCAATGACAAGTCGATTAATTTCATTAACTGCGTTAAAATCTCCGACTGTTGCTAGATGGAAACGGCTAGTATCACTGTCAATTGTACCTCCTGAAGCAACCGCGTTCCTTGAAATCAAGCGTTGTTTTAATTCATCAGCGGTAATTTTTAAACGACTTAATGTGCCACGGTCAGGTTCCAAATATATGACTTCCTGAGGGGCGCTGGCTATTACTGCCATTGCGACTCCTTTGAGAAGTTTTAATTCATCACGAATCTTTCCGCATACTTTATCAATTTTCCGCATCGTGTAAGGATGTTTAATCGTTTTTTCACCAGGCAGTGGAACCTGATAGAAAGCAAAAACCAATGCTGTCGTATCCGTAAAATTAGAATTTACATAAGGTCGACTGGCTCCCGCCGCGATATTCACACTGCTTAATTTTGCTCGCAGTTCGTCCCATATTTGTTCTACATTGTTTACTGAATCCTCAAGTATAACCTTGATGATTGATTGCCCAGGGGTTGTTGTCGAGTAGGTTTCTTTTACTTCATCAAGTTCTTCAATAGCTTTTTCCAAGGGATATGTAACAAGATCCTCGACCTTTTCCGATGATGCTCCTGCCCATTTTGTCAATACAGTGCATACACGCATAGTAAACTCTGTATCTTCCCGCCGGGGAGTTGTTTTGAATGCGTATATCCCGGCAAAAATGCCGATGGCAACAACAAAAAATACTACAGTACGATATTTAATGGATAGATCAGGAAGAATCACAGTTCAATCTCCTCAAGATCTTTCACAACAACTTCATCATCTGTGTCGATGTAATGCACGCCGGAAAATATTATTTTATCACCGACTTTCAATTTTGGAGACTTTATGCGTTGAAATGAACCAAGCTGATTTAGCATCTGGATTTCAACTTTAACTGGTTTGCAGAAATGTTTTCCTGGAATTCTTTTAATTAGATAAACAAAATTTCTGCCATCTTCGCGAAAGATAGATTCTATTGGTATATATATACCGACAGGAGTATTTTTCTGATTTAATACTACTTTGGCAAGGTCGCCAGGACGAAAAAGCCAGCGCCGAGCAATTTCTATTACTTTATCACCGCTTTTTACATTTTCTGGAACTCCAAAAGCAAAAGATTCATTAACTTTCAACCCTGACTTTTTTGCCTGTGCCACTCTGTATGAATACATTCCAAGTAAGTCAAATACCTGCGGCTCCATCCTTACGTACTGTTTCTTAAGTGTATAAATAAACGCACCACGTTTGGAACCAGAATCTTTAATTGCTTTCCAGACAAATTCACCTTTAACATCTTTTTTTACCACCTCAGAAGAAAGTACCATTCTATCACAGTATTTTCCGGTTTTTAGGAAAGAAATCTTCCAGACTCCAGATATTTCAGGTAATTTTGCCAGCCCATTCAAATCACCAGCAATAGGAATTTTAGGATTCTGAACAAACAGCTCAAGATTGAATGTATGGGTATATGGATCAGCGACAGTGCTTTTCATGCTTACAATGGCACTCACTGCTTTATCTATTCCAGATGGAAAAACCTTAACTTGATCCCGGTATCTCAACATTCGGTCAATATTAGCCGAAACTTCCAGGCTAATCAACATTGGGTTCATCACCACCACTTTCGCCACGGTTTCACCAGCCTTTACATTCGCGCCAAGATTGGCACTGACCTCTGCTATCTTTCCTTTATAAGGGGTTCGCAGAGTACATTTTTTAATATCTAATTCGGCGTCAAGCGCATTTTGGCGTAACTCTTCTACTTGTGCCAGCAAAGCTTTATATTCAGCTTTTTTAGTAATTACTGTTGCTATTGCTTCTGCCTGTTGAGCAATCGCAACTCTATAACGAGTTGACGCGTTATCATAGTTTTGTCGAGAAACAGCATTACGCTCAAGAAGTTTTTTCTGACGCTGGAACTGTAGTTTAGAGTTTTCTAAATTAGCATTAATTGCCTCAAGCTGTCGTGACATAACTTTCTTTATAGAAACCTTCAAGGCTTCCGCTTGAGCCTCTGCTGATTCTGTCTTCGCTTTTAAAGATTTCAATCTCAACTGATAACGTAGGGGATCAATACGTGCAATAACAGTTCCTTCTTTATTCTGCTGGTCTGTCCCTACTTCCGTCCCCTTATCGATTACCCAAATCACTCGACCCGGAATTTCAAAACTAAAATCTTCCTCTTTCCAGCTTTTTACCACTCCGGTCAACATCAATTTTAATTCAGGATTGACTTCTTTGAGTTTGATTGCTGTTACTGGACGATATGTTTTTTGCTGATTATCATCAGCAGTATTACTGAAAATAAATAATTTAAGAAGCAAAAGAATAAAAATTATTCCTGCTATTACGAGTGACGTTTGTTTTCTGCTAAGTTTTTTCATAGATAAATTTCTTTTTAGTTGCAATTTGTATTTTAAAATGTAAACTACACCGTATAGTTTACTTTTAATTCTAAAAAAGTCAATTGAAATGCAATTAATTTCCAGGATATTTACATGGCGAAGAAATTAACAGATTTGAAGCACAAAGCGATTATCAAAGCTGCGACATCTGAGTTCCACCAGAGTGGATATGAAGCGACAAGCATGGATTGCATTGCTAAGACCGCAAATGTTTCTAAACGTACAATTTATAATCATTTCCCAAGCAAGCAAGCTTTATTTGACGCGATTTTCGATGAACTTTTACAAATGGTATTCAAAAATGAATTTCCCGCCTATGATGCAAATAGTCCTTTAAAAGAGCAGCTTTGTGCTATTGCGTATCAAGAAATAAAGATGATGTTATCTAAAAAATTTATGAACCTAGCTAAAGTAGTCACTTCTGAATTAATTCGCACTCCAGCTACCGCAAACACCTTCTGGGAAGATGTCCACCGCAAGAAAAGAGCTACATTTTTTTGGATGAAAGACGCAATAGCCGATGGTCGTCTTGCGATAGAATCTACAGATATAGCAACCCGTCAATTAAGTGGTCTACTAAAAGAATTTATTTTCTGGCCGCAACTGCTAGGTGGTCAACAAGCACCTGCCGAATCTGAATTAGATAAAATAGTAAATTCAGCAATCGACATGTTTTTAAACTACTATGAAGTGAAATAATCTAAGCTTATTTTTGCTTGCTTACAACGACTTTAGAGTTGTCTTTAAGTTCAATATAGTCGGATAAAATTTTGACGGATTCATCAAGCAATATATCTGTTTTTTCTTTTTTCTCAGCAGCACCTTCTTCGCCGCTTATTCGCTTGATGTATTTTTCATTTGCGTCAAGCATTTTCTTTTCAGCAAGATATTCCGCCCAGCGTTTTTTCTCATTTAATGAAAGCTCTTTGCGTTTTTTGTAATCATTAAACTTCTTAATGTTATCAAGCAACACTTTATATTTAGGATTTTTACCAAGTCGCTCATTAGAGCGTTTCTTGATATCGTCAAGAACAGTTGCTAATTTCTGATCGTAATATTTATGCTCGAGTTTTTCGATTGAATCCCACGGCAGATGATTTTCATTGAATTCTTCACCAATTTCCATGTGCTCTGTAAATGAGGGGAGTTTGATATCAGGTTTCACTCCCAGTTCCTGAGTTGAAGAACCATTTATTCGATAAAATACTTCGCTTTCAAACTTTACGCTTCCAGCTTTAAAATCGTTATAATCACGCAAGATCCTGTCAAGTTGTATCACATTAAGAACAGTACCTTTACCATAAGTGCGAGAATCTCCGACTATTATGCCGCGGCGGTAATCTTTGATTGCGCCAGTAAAAATTTCCGCAGCAGATGAACTCAGTTTGTTCGTCATAACCAGCAGAGGTCCTTTGTAATGAATTGTTTCATCCGGATCATATTTGACCGAAACACGCCGGCGACTGTTACGCACCTGTACAATCGGACCTTTTTCAATAAATAAACCCGTTAAGTGGATTGCTTCCCGCAAACTTCCGCCGCCGTTTGATCGTAAATCCATAACGACTCCATCGACACCTTCCTTTTCGAATTTTTTCAAAATATTCGCAACATCACGACTTGAGCTTTTGAAATCTTTATCGCCATCCATTATTGCCTTAAAATCAAGGTAAAAACGTGATAAGTTAATAATACCTATTTTTAAAGTCCTGCCGTTGGCATCTTTTACTTTTTCTATAGTTCCAGAAGCTTCACTTTTTTTGAGTTTAACTTTTGCTCGTGTCAATGTGAGATTCTCAGGGATAGCTCCATGCCCTTTTGCTCCTGGCAATATAGTCAAGGTAACTTTGGTTCCATCTTCTCCGCGAATCAATTTAACAACATTACTGATCGATATATCAACGATGTCAACAGTTTCACCTTTTTCCTGAGTTACGGCGATAATCCGGTCATCAGCTTTAAGTTTGCCATTCTTGGCAGCCGGTCCGCCCGGAATAATTCTAACAATTTTGGTATAACCGTTCTCACTGGTAAGAACCGCTCCAATACCGACGAGTGATAATTTCATTGATATATTGAAGTCTTCTTCAAGATCTGGAGATAAATAACTTGAATGAGGTCCATAAGTTTGCGCGAGAGCAGTCAGATATAAGCTGAGGATATTCAGTTTGCTTTTCTGGCTTGTCTCATTATAAATATCCCGTAAGCGCCTGAGTATCTTTTGTTCAGGACTTTGCTTGCGCCACATCTTCTCCAAAATCTCAATAGCTTTTTTATCTACTTTGATACCTTTTTCGGCAGCTTTCTGCGCATTGTCTTTATCTAATTGCATGGAGCGTTTTAGCAGGCGAAAATATAAAACATCACCCTTTAAGCGCTTGCGCCAAAGTTCTTTCAACTGATCCATGTTCTCTAAACGTGCAAGCTTGCTGCGACCAGTCTGGATTGTTTCATCTTTAGTAAAATCAAAGCCTTTTTTAAGTTTTTGTTCAGCAAACTTGCGATATGCCTGCAGGCGTTGAAGATAAAATTTATAAACTTCAAAAGCAAAATCAGAATTACCATCTCTAGTTAGATCATCCAGATAGTAACGATATTTTTCAAATCTTTTAATATCATCTTTTGTGAAATAAATTTTACTGGAGTCCAGGATTTTGAAATAGGCATCAAAAATTTTAGATGATATTTTGTTATCCAGTACATGCTGACGGTAATGACTCTTGGAAATTATGGCAGTAGCAAGTTCAGTAATAGTTTTTAATTTCTGTTTTTCACTTAATTTGTTATCACCATAAGCTGTTATTCCAGCCAAAAGCATGAATACAAATATTATAAAGTAATATTGTTTAATCTTTTTAAGCATCTTCATTCCTTAAATAAATAATAAGTCTTATAAATAATTATAAGTAATATAGACTGATAATTCAATTTTACTACTTTATTTGAACCCAATACACAAAAGTCAAAAAGATAAAGTACTAAGCTAAAAAATATTGACTTTTGAACTCCAGTGAAGTATTGTATAGTATTCAGACATTTTTGAGGGAAATAAAACATGAAATTTTTGACAACAATCTTTTTATTGACGATTTTTACAAGTTTTTGTTCTGGTACAGAAATTAAAAAACGATCCATCTCTAAATCAAACGACCAAGATCATAAGCGTCCAAGTGACGCATTCCCTGCTCCGGAAAATATTGATTTTTTATCCGAAGATGGAAACATATATTTTTTGACTCAAAAAATGCCGGAACATATTAATCTATTCCACGAAGTAGGCGGTAAAGACCCACTCGAAGGCATGAACCGGGCTTTCTTTTCCACAAGTAATTTCATGATGAAATGGATGTTCCGTCCGATAGCTGTTGGCTATACTGCAGTTATTCCTCGTCCTGCAGTCAAGGCTATTCATAATATCTGTGAACATGTGGAATACCCTAAGCGTGTTATAAGTTGCTTGCTACAGGGGAAATTTAACGATGCTGGCATTAGCACAGTTCGCTTTGCGGTGAATTCAACTGTTGGGGGCATGGGGGCTTGGGATGCCTCTGATTATTACTTTAAGATGAAAATAAGAGATGAAGATTTTGGTCAAGCCTTTGCCAGTTGGGGAATCGGATCTGGATGTTATGTATTTCTACCAGTTACCGGTCCCTGCAATATGAGAAATGCTGTTGGAAAACTATTTGATAACGCTGTAGATATTAAGAATTTCCCTTACGCTTACGGAGCACAGACCACAGCGGTATCTCACAGAGTGCTTGTTAATTATGAGGATTTTGACAGAACTGTTCAAACTGCCGCTGATCCATATGCGACAATTAAAAATTTCTGGTACATACATCGCAAAACTAAAGTAGATAACAGCAAATTGAAATTTAAAGATGATAAATATGTCAAAAAAGCTCAGGCTCCTCCAAAAATGAAACATATAAAAATGGATTCTTACGCTTCTCAGGGACCGGAGATTGATACTCTTAAAGCAATGTTCTTTGATATTCAGGCTGAGAAAAGGAGCTACTGGCATTATCTCTCTCCTCACAATACCGATTTTGTTACTCAAGGGGAATCATATTCCATAAAAATACATGACGGCAAAGATGAAATGGAATATCATTTCTGGGGACAGGACAAAGATCCGAAAGCTCCATTAATTCTAATAAATCCAGGACTTGGAGCTCACCACCGCAGCGA
>Ga0307988_1000092_pt1 | contig 75068 bp, 84 predicted proteins | sample EllFjometagen183_FD_203166 | JGI IMG/M metagenome (GOLD analysis project Ga0307988, IMG submission 203166) | Marine microbial communities from Ellis Fjord, Antarctic Ocean - #183 | ecosystem: Environmental > Aquatic > Marine > Unclassified | place: Southern Ocean | collected 2014-10-08 | reverse complement strand
ATATATCTAATAAAAAAACCTTGAATAGAGAACTTGCTCCACTCTTGCAAACTGCAAAATATTTTAACACTAAAGAAAATTATATTATTACATATAACCATGAAGATACATATTCTTCAGAAGGTATTAAGGTATATGTGCTGCCAGCATATAAATGGTTGTTAAATCTTTCTACTTAAGTTGAATATGCCGTAGTGGGAGCATTTGTGTTTATATTAGCGATCTAACCTCAAATCAATGACAATTTGTTGATTAGAATTACACTTTTACCGGTTCGTCTCATGCCGGTGATTATCTGATGATATTTTTATCAATATAGGGATATATTTTTCTAAGATTATGTTTTATCATAGTAGAAAGTTGATACTTCCATTAATATGCTATATAATATGTGTACAGTTGCACATAATAATATGGTAATATGGGGTATAATTCACATTATATCAGGATAATAAGGTGTTTTGAAATGAAAAGAGATATATACAGACAACTGTCTGAATGGAAAATCAGTAAATACAGAAAACCTCTGGTCCTAAAGGGAGCCAGGCAGACAGGTAAAACTTTTATATTAAAAGAATTTGCAAAAGAGTACAGTGATAGTGTATATATTAACTTTGAGGAAACTCCGTCCGCAAAGCTGGTATTTGCGGACAGTTTGTCCCCTGCAGTAATCATTGAAAATCTGGAAATACAGTTAAATGTCTCTATACACCACTTGAACACTCTAATTATACTTGATGAGATACAGGAGTGTCCGAATGCATTGAACTCTCTAAAATACTTTAGTGAGAGTGCAAATGAATATCATATTGTTTCCGCCGGTTCTTTACTGGGTGTTAAAATAAAGAAGAGAAAAATAAGCTTTCCTGTGGGCAAGGTAAACTTTCTTGAAATGAAACCATTGTCTTTCTTTGAGTTTCTTGATGCTTTAAATGAAAGCCGTCTACGACAGAAAATAGAGCAGGTTAATTCGTTTGAACCTCTAAACGAAGCATTACATCAGAAAGCAGTTTCTTTACTGAAAAAATATTATTTTATCGGAGGAATGCCCGAAGCTGTAAAGATATTTGCCAATGAAAACAATTACGACCTGGTACGGGAGGTGCATAAGTCAATATTAGATGCTTATGCATTGGATTTCTCCAAATATGCATCTCCTTCTGAAGTAATGAAAATAATGCACATATGGGACTCAATTCCGGCACAGCTTGCAAAAGAGAATAAAAAATTTATGTTTCAGGTTGTCAGTAAAAGTGCCCGAAACAGAGACTATGAAAGTTCTATTCAATGGCTGGTGGATGCAGGTTTAATTAATAAAGTATATAATATCTCAAAACCGGGCTTGCCTCTTGAGAGTTATGCTGATAAAAGTGTTTTCAAAATATATATGCTTGATACCGGTCTACTGTGCTATATGAGTCGTCTTCCTGTACAGGTACTTCTACAGCCAAATCAGCTTTTTGTGGAATTCAAAGGAGCATTAACGGAAAATTATGCCATTCAGGAACTGATGGCTAATAAATTTGATAGAGTATACTACTGGACCAGTACAGGAACGGCAGAGGTTGATATTGTTGTGCAGAATGAAATGAAAATATATCCTATTGAAGTTAAAGCCGGTTTGTTTAAGAGGAAAAAAAGCCTTCTGGTCTACGGTGATAAATATAATCCTCATGTTTTATCCAGGACAACATTAATGAACCTGAAAAGAGACGGTAATATCTGCAATTACCCTTTATATATGATAGGAGTTTTCCCCATTGCTTAAATGACCGATCAGGTGTCACATGCTAGGGGAGGGGGGAAATGCAGTTGCTTTCTGTATTTCTTCATTTTTCCAATATTTTTTATTATAATTACTTTCTTTAAATTATCTGACTAATGATCACCACCATTTAGGCCGTATTATGTCTAAAAAGAACGAAGTATTTGTCTAAGGATAAGATATTTTAATACAGAAATAAAAATCTTTTGTATGTTCATTAATCGCTTAATGAAGGTTACTTGTTACTAGGTAGCATTGAGTTATTACCAACATTATCAATTTGTTATGTGTTTTTGTGAATAAATAATAAAGTTTATTAATTGTTTCTTGCTATATTGGGTACATCTAAACAAAGGAGGATGAATCGTCATAGAATTGAATAATAGAAGATTTGCCTCTTTTGGGTTATTTTGTTCATGTTCTGAACAGCTTTTAGAAACATAATATTGACAAACCTTCAATAAAACGCTATAATTATATTATTGACTGGTGCTAACATACAAAATAGCAATGTCAGCGCAAATTAGAAATGTCCTATTTTTAAAGAAATAGAGATGTCCTGTTAGTAACACTGATAGCTAAAGGGCATCTGAAATGTTGAACAATAACCAGGTAATGTCTGAGCTATTCCTGCAGAGAAGCTGCTTTTAAAGCCTTTTTAAGGCTCATATAATATGAAGTTACGCTACGAACAACACCGTCTTCATCGACAGATTAAAAGGAACTTGCGGACTGAAAATATATTAAAAGGCAATTAAAAGTTATGGCATTCATTTTTGCTTTATGATGTATTTGGCTGCTTTAAAACCTCACGCCTATATTCGTAAGTGTAAAACCTGCACCATCTATTTATTCTGAAACAAAGATAGATAATAATACTTCCAAAGAGGTCTCAGAAAAATAGTCATAGGAAGAAAAAACTGGATGTTTCTTGAAAACAGGCGAAGCGGACAGACAATGGTCAATCATATGACGCTGATTCAAAGCAGTAGAGTTATGGGCATCAATCCGCAAAAATATCTCGAATTTATTTATAGAAACTTGATGTCATATCCACATCAAAGCTTACATGAGCTTCTGCCTGATAATTGGAAAAAGATTTACTCTGATAAAAAATAAGTATAATTCTGTTGTAAATTTTAGTTCTTCCTCATATAATAATTTTATTGTAACCAATATAGCGATACTGGAAACCATATGATTGGACATAACCAAAATTTTCAAAGGTTGATAAATGCATAATAAAAAAACAATTTTAAAAAAACAATTTTTTTTAATCTTATATATGTATCTTGGGTATGCTGGTTTTATTTTTATGAAAACTTCTATTCTAGTGATCTCACCAGACCTGGTGGCTGATAATCTCATCACGATTACTCAATGGGGGATCATTTTAGGCTGGGGAGCACTTGGTGCAATTATTGGGAAAATTTTAAGTGGTGCCGTCGCTGACCGTTTTGGGGGAAAGTGGACATTTACTATCGGCATCCTCTTAACGGCGATCAGTGTGGTCTTGTTTGGAATGAGTTCTATATTTTTTGCGTTTAATCTTATATATTTTTCTGCTTTATTTGCAAAATCATCAGGATGGCCGTCAATAGCCAAGCTGATTGGAAATTGGTATTCGCCATCCCAATATGGTCTGATTTGGGGAATACTCTCTACTTCAAGCCGTGTAGGCGCTATAATTGCTTTATCGTCATTAGGTTATCTTTTATATATCTTAACTTGGCGACAAGTGCTATGGTTTGCGTTTCTTATAGGTATTGTCCTTTTTGGTATTAGCTTTTTCTTTATCAAGGAAAAACCTTCTACCTTAATAAAGGTTAATGGTAGTTGTCCGGTGGAGCATACTAATCATCATTTGCACGATACTTCATTGAAACAAGCTCTTCTTGTTTTCATTACAAATAAAAGAGTGTGGCTCATTTCAGTTTCTATGATGGGTCTCACAATAATGATGGATATTCTCAATTTTCTTCCTATCTATTTAAGTCAAAATCTTAAGATTTCGACGGTAAATGCTGCCACATTTTCTACTGCTTTTCCAGTAGGGTCACTTATTTCTGTTCTTCTAGGTGGATATTTTATTGATAAAATTTCAAGCAAATCTGTGACTAAATTAGTGGGATTATCTCTAACACTTGCAGTTGTATCTTTAGTTGTCTTGATCATTATGCCTGAATTTGGTTTATCTGCCAGCGGAAATAAATATGTAACCGTCGGAGCTTTATTTATCTTTGGTTTTATGGTCTCACCCTCCTATTATCTTCCTATGAGTATTTTTTCCATTAAATTTGGTGGACCCCACTCAGGGATTTTAATAGCGCTTTTAGATGTCGTTGGATTTGTAGCAACTATGATTTTTAGTTTCATTGGTGGTGCATTGATTGATCAAAATTACGGATGGGTTAAATTTTTCATATTATTAATTACAATTTCAATCATCTCATTATTGGTGACGGTATGGTTTCTTCATGGAGAAGCTAAAGTAACCGAAAACAAACAGTAATGAATACCTTATTTGTAAAAATATTTCGTAGTTGCAACTTTTCATATACTACATTCCTAAGTTCAAATTTATTTGACCTAAATATTCTAAGATTATTTGATCTAGAAAGCAATTAAACTTTATTCCATTCTTTTAATTTGTATGTTTTAAACCGTATGCCGCCTGTATCCTCAAATTATCAGATGTTGTATTTTCTGGGTAAAGATTTTTTAAATGACATTTACTTTTTCTTTTAACTAGTTGTTCATTACGCTCTTTCTGCTGAATCTGAATTTTTTCTAGTGTTAATCCAAGCCTTTTATTAGACACAATTTCGCCATATGAAACTCTTTGAAGTTTATTGAAAAATCTTCTACTCTTCAGTTCCTCGCTTCCGTATTTTACTTTGATACTGCCATCCGGGTATTCGTATACTTTTACCTGCTTAAATTTCAATGGCCTTGTCTCCACACTGTCCTCAATCATGTACAAGCATTTTTCGTACTGAAAGGTGAGATTTTTAGTACGACTTCTTTCTGACTGCCAGGTAAAAATGCTGTCTAGGTTATTACGTTCTTTTAACCCGTCTTTGCACTTTAGCCCCTTTCAAAAAAAAGTGTAAAATAATATTTGAGCACAAAACTTAATAAACTAAAAAATTGTTCGCGCGTGAGCAGTTGAAATGTAGTGACCTAAATAAATTAAGAGCACTTGACAAATTTCCTATCTGGTTTATATTATCTGATTATGTTTATAAAAGAGATAAAAACTAGAAACAAGAAGACCGGAACTGAATATATAAAGCATGCGCTTGTAGAATCAGTACGCACTGATAAAGGTCCACGCCAACGGACTATAATGCAGTTGGGACACCTAAAGCTTGATAGAGATTACTGGCCTCAACTTATAGCAGAACTTGAATGCCGTATATCAGGACAGCCCTCCTTAAAAATTCCCGGAACCACTATATCCACTGCAGTAAAAACTGCCGCTAATACAACCATGGATAATTTTACTATTTATAAGTCCCGCCGTATAGAGAATAGAAAGAATACAGAAGGTGAAGAAGTAACAATAAATCTAAATGATGTATGTGACAGTAAATACCGCAGTTTCGGAGCAGAATTTGTAGCCCATTCTATCTGGCAGGAACTAAAACTACCTCAAAAACTTAAAGAACTTAAGTTTACCCCCAAAGAACGAAGTCTTGCAGAAGGCATTGTCTCAGGACGTTTAATTAAACCTGCAAGCGAACTTGCTACATGGGAATGGCTGCGGAATAATACATGCATAGGAGAACTTACAGAAGTATCTCTTGATAATGTAGGTTTAACCTCAGTATATAATATAGGTGATAAGCTTCTTAAATATAAAGATGAAATAGAGAAGCATCTGCTTAACCGGGAGAAGAAACTTCATCCTGACCGTGAAACCTTATATCTGTTTGATCTGACTAATTTTTATTTTGAAGGCCAGGCACTGGGCAACAGTATTGCAAAATATGGAAAGTCAAAAGAAAAACGCTATGACTGTCCGCTTGTCTCTCTTGGACTTATTGTAGATTCATCCGGATTTCCTGTTGCCAGTGAGGTCTTTCCAGGCAATATAGGCGAACCTAAAACGCTTGGAGAAATACTTGATAAAATGGGATATTTCGAAGGTTATCTTCCCGGAATACTTCCAACACTTGTCATGGACCGCGGAATAGCAACTAAAGATAATGTAAAGCTTCTTAAAGAAAAAAAATTACCTTATATTCTTATAACCAGAGGTCCCCGTAACAGAGACTATCTTGAAGAATTTGAAAACCATGAATCTGATCCTGAATTTCAAAAAGTAGTACGCAACAATAAAGAAATAAAAATTAAAAAAGTTTATAATGCAGATTCTGATACAGTTGAAGTTCTTTGTATCAGTGAAGGCAAGAAAGCAAAAGAAACAGCTATTCGCAGAAGATGGACAGAACGTGCGTCAGAGGATATTGCAGGATTACAAAATTCCATAAATAAAGGCAGTATTAAACAGATAGATAAAATAAATAAAAAATTAGGACGTCTTGAAGAACGTTATGCCGGGCTTAATAAATATTTTTCAATAGACATTATCGAAGACAAATCAAGGGAAGGACATGCATCGGGATTGGAATTTAAGGAAAAACAGGTTTTTGATATTGATAAAGATAACAGTAATCCTCTGCTTGGCACATACGTTATTGAAACAGTACATAAAGATAAGAGTGCGGAAGATATCTGGACACTGTATATGACATTAACCAGAGTTGAAGAGGCCTTTCGCTGTATGAAATCGGATTTGGGAACAAGGCCTGTTTATCATCAAATTGCCAGGCGGACTAAAGGTCATCTGTTTATTTCAGTACTGGCATATCATTTACTGATCAATATAGAACATAAAATGAATAAGGCCGGAGATTCTCGCAGATGGTCTACCATTCGTGACGTGTTAAATACTCATCAAAGATCAACTGTTATTATTACTGATAAAAAACAGAGAGTTCATCATCTGAGGATGTCAGGTTTACCGGAATCATGTCATTCGGAAATTTATAATATTTTAAAAATTAAACCCGGAAAAGGATTGAAAAAATATATTGTAGCAAAAAGGTTGTAGGGACCTAAAAAAAATCAGTTTAGCCTCAAAATAGAGACTAAACTAACAAACTTGGGTTAAACTTATTTCTCGATGAATATCACTGCTACAAGCAGGCTCTTTTCCGAATTTTTCATTATAACTTTTAATGAATTCAGGTAAAAACTTATTGCCTTCTTCAGGTGTAGCTATATTTCTAAGTCTCATTTCTTTTATAAGGCGATCCTGCAGGGTTTTATTAGCTCTTTCAACTCTGCCTTTCGCTTCGCAAGAATCTGCACAAATAAGATCGATATTAAGCTCACTAAGAGCTCTTGTGAACTGAGTAATTCTTTTTCCGGTACTGCTACTTTGAGTCGGTCTGAAGACCGAATGTTTGTCACTATAGAAAGAAACAGGTTTCCCGTGATTTAAAATATATTCTTTAGTTGCATCAAAGTATGTAAAAGTGGACTCTTCAGGTACAAACTTTAACTCCATGAGCTTGCTTGTTGTAACAATACCTTTTGCTTTTAAAGCTTGTATATCTCTTCTTATAGTTCTTACGTCACACATTAGAAGGACAGATAAATCTTCCTGACTAAGTAAACCTCCTTGATCTTTTGCTTCAGATGCTATGCGCATAAGGCGTCTTCTACGCATTTCAATACTGCGACCTTTATATGTTGGAGAAGATAACTCTAAAGAGTCAGTATCTCCAAATATGTTAAGTATTACTGTTGTAAGCTGACAATCCTTTAACTCTTTGCCAGGACCTTCTGTACATGATACACAATGTTTTTTTACCTGACCGGCTGTTATCTCCTGTAAACCAGATTCTGAAAAATAAACTTCCTCTATTAATTCTATTAGAATATCGGCTTCCCATTTATTTAAACCTGCTCCTTCGATCGCAAGGTTTTTCATTTTACTACTTATATTCTTGATTAAAGAACGACGGTCTTGACTCTCATAACTGCTGGTGCTACTTTTTATCATGGTATACCTCTTTTTAATGTTTAAGCACATTATCTATACAATAGATAAATGAGGTATGCCAGTTTTTTTAACCTTATTTACGATTATAGGACATATGTCCGAATCGTAATTATCTAATAACTCGTAGTCAGATAATTGACTATTTAAAATATTCGAATAATTTATAAATTCTATTTCACAGAGTTTAGAGCTTTCAAACATATATGCTACATCAAATTCGATTTCATCAATTTTCATATACCCTAGTAATACAAGACAGTTATTATCTGATCTTGCATATGTATATAATTTCTTAGCATTATTATTTTTTAGTACTTTGGAACTAATTCCCCAAAGATCTGTATGCGTCAGGAAATCCTTGTTCATATTTGGAGAAGCACAAGAGCTTAATACTAAAACGGTAAATATACTAAATAATAATACATGTAGCTTTTGAGGATTACAGAAATTAATTAAAGTATTCAAGGTATTCTCCATTAATAAGTGTATTTTTCATATTTAGATAAACATATTTATAATATTTTGATATATTTACAACAGATTACCAACAAACAGTTCTTCTCGATTAAAATTCAGAAACACTTGTATCCTAAATTGAAGAAAATAGTTAATAACTATGTTTAATGACTTTTATAACTTGTTATACACATGTATAATAACTTTATTAATCGTTATTAATAAAGGTTATAACTATGTCATATATTGTGAAACAGAAAATAAAGGGTAAAATATACCTTTATAATGCTGAGAGTTACTGGGATAAAGAGAAAAAACAATCGCGCCAAAAAAGGACTTACATTGGTCCTGAAAACAAGAAACAAAGGCAAAAAAGAACAAATAATAAAGAAATTATCTACAAAAAGTTTGGAAATATTTATTTATTACAAAAAATAGCTGAAGATCTTGGCTTAAATAAAATGCTGTGTGAATTATTTCAGGATGATTTCAGAGAGATTATTGCTCTTGCATTTTATAAGATTTGCGGAAATGAACCAATGTACATGTTCCCGCAATGGCTGCATGAACAGTTCAATATTAAAACTCGTTCACTCCATTCTTCTGAGATTTCTGAATTATGTGAAACAGTAGGTACTGCACAAATTAAAGTTCGTGAATTTTTTAAAAAATGGATAAACTTACAGGATGTTAAATCTGAAGTTTATTATGATATTACTTCAATATCCAGTTATTCAACAAACATAGATTTTATTGAATGGGGATATAACCGAGATAAGGAAAGGCTCCCGCAGGAGAATATAGGACTTGTCTGTCAAACAGAAGGAATTCCATTGTGCTATCAAATCTACCCCGGCAGTATTACTGATGTAACCACATTAAAAAATAGTCTTAAATTATTTAATTACTACAATCTTACTGATGTAACTCTTATACTTGACAGAGGTTTTTGCAGTAAGGCTAATATTCTTGATATGAATAAGTTAAAAGATAAAATAAAGTTTATTCAACCTATGACATTTAGCATGAAAAAAGTACTGTCTCTTTTAAAATCAAACCGAAAAGATCTCAAAAAAACGGAGACAGCTTTCAAGTTTGACGAAGAAATCCTCCACTATGCAGAAGACACCCTGAATATTGAGAAGGATGTATATAGTGCACATCTTTACTATAATGAAAAAGCTGAAAGCGATATGCGTAATGATTTTATGATGAACCTATTAAGTATTAAAGAAAAGTTATCAGACAAGATATTTAATTCAATGAAAGAATATTTAGACTTTAGAAATGACAATATACCTGAAAAGTATATTAGTTTCTTTAAACTGAACAGAAGTAAATATTGCATAGAATTAAACCATAGGACTATTAAAGCACATCTTATTAAATCAGGATATTTTATATTACTGACAAATGATGATAAACTTAAAAAAATAAAGGCCCTGGAGCATTACAGGAATAGAGATATTATTGAAAAATTATTTAATATAGAAAAAAATGAACTTGATGGTCGCAGGTTGAAAGTTCATAGTCAACATAATAGTGATGGGCGAATGTTTATTCAGTTTATTGCATTGATTCTGTATAATAATATTTCGACTGTAATGAAAAAAAATAAATTATTTGAACGTTATTCTTTGAAAGAAATGATGGCTGAATTAAGTAAGATAAGGTGTTCTGATATTGATGGTGAAAAGGTAATAAGTGAAATTTCAAAATCACAAAGGAGGATACTTTCTGCTTTTGACTTAACTCCTGAGATTCTAGAAAAACATAGTTATTAACTTTTTCTTCAATTCAGGTTGTATAGGGCAAAGTCAAAGGTTGTTTAACTTCATCTAATATAGACTTGTCTTTAGTTACAAATATAATTATATTTTTTATCATATGTATAGTACTGGATTTGTCAGTAATAAGAGCAATTAATGCCATTTTTGTATTCCACTCACTTACTATTTTAACAGTGCCGTCTTCGATACCTTTTAAAGCTTGTTTGTCTTTTTTATATTTATTAATAATATTTTTATCTTCAAATGGATTGTATATCAATTTGTCATCTATAGCTGGTGGACCAAGTCTTTGACTTAAGCTAACTTTTATAGTATTATAGGTATTTAACATTTTTTTTTGATAACCTTTATCTTTTACCAAATCTGTATATGAAATATATTTTATTTGATAAAGTTTATTATGTGCAAACATATATGAAGTTTTAAATAGTATTCCATCAATCTTCATATTTCCTACTAAAGCAATTGTGTTGTTTTTTAATTTCTTCTCAGTGAAAACTCTATTACTATTGTTCTTAAGTTCATTTGAGCTGATTCCCCAAATATATGTATTTGCCTGTAGGCTATTTTTAGTATTTGCAAAAGTGCAGGAACTCAATACTAAAATTGTAATAAAACTATAGAATAAAATATTCAGTTTGTTGATATTTTTGTGAGTAAAAAAAGGAATCATTATTTTTCTCCATTTATTTGTGATATTATTGATATCATTTAAGTTAAATATAAAATTGTTTATCAAAAAATAATTGTTTATTCTGATCTTTTTTATATTTAGAGTATAGTTCGTAACAGTCATCAACTATTTCTTTACTCTCTTTTTTATTCTGAATAAGCCCATTCAGCCTTTCTACAAATGTTTCCTGACTATATTTTAAATAATCAAACCGTCTTTTCAAAACTTCATTATTATTATTCAGCTTAGTATTATTATTTTTTATTACAATATATTTGATAATTGTGCTTAAGGAAAATACTAAGGAAGCAGCCAGTATAACACCTAGTACTGAAAATATCTCAAAAGTCTTATATCTGTACTTTAATATATTTACTACACCCAAAAAGGTTATAGCTAAATAGCTGGAAAAAAAGAGAGATATTAATAAAAAAGTTAAACGATATGTTCGAATGTTCGAGTTTAGAATTCGTTGTAGAATTAAGCAATAAATAACAATACTATACAGTAAACTTATGCTTCCAATCATCCATTCAATAATATTCATGTTGTACCTTATTCAGTATTTTAATTTTAGTCGCTTTTAACTTCCTGTGAGTATGATCATCCGAAATATGCATACCTGTTGTTGCAATTAAGTTTCGTATCAAATTTATTGTAAACAGCGAGAGTTTTTTCTGCTACGATTTTCCAGGAAATTTCATTTTTTACATAGAGTAATACATTTTTTGAACACCTCTGACGAAGTTCATCATCTGTCAAGAGTCTAACAATATTATTAATATAGTCGACGTTATTTTTTGCAATGTAACCGCCACCTGATTTTTTTACAATATTTTCAAATGCTGGAAGATCGGATGTCACGACAGGAATGCCGTAGGCTAAAGCGTGGGCCAAGGTACCGCTTTGCGCACCTAAACTATAAGGAAAGACTGCAATATCCGCTGCATTTAAAATTGTGTCAAAAGTATGTTGAGGGAACTGACCGCGTAAAATTTCAACATTCTGCTTAACATGATCCGGGAGATTAACAACCCTTTCATAGATATAGTTTTTGTATGTATTAAATTCATTTTTCCTTGCTTTTGCTGCGATAACAAGATATGCCTCAGGAACTTTTTTCAGTATCTGCGGAAATATATCAATAAGTTTATCAAATTCTTTAGTTTTTCTGAAATAACCGAAAAGGATTATAACTTTTTTACCATCCATATTTAAAGATTTTTTAGCATTTAGTATTGGTTTAACTAATCTGGAACCGTGAGGTATGAGATATATTTTTTTTGGTTCACATCCATAGATAGTGGTTAAGTAACCTATATGAGATTTTTCGTGTACTATTATCCCGTCAAGATCCCGACACATTATTTTCAGAATGTACTCTCTTCTGAATTCAGGGATCTTGAAAATTGTGTGAAAAGTTGCTATGGTTGGAATATTTGAAGATTTAAATCTATGTATAAGATCAAGAATAGCAATGCCATCTAACTCTCCGTACAATCCGTACTCATGCTGTATATGAACTATGTCAGGAGTAAGTTTCATTGTAATATCAAAAATATTCTTTGCCGGATTCGGATCATCTACATTATATGAAGGAAAAGTTGAATGACCTTTAGCCCCATGCTGACTGACAATAATAATTTCATTTTCTGTTTTTTTTAACTCATCTGTAAGAAACTGTGTATAAGTTCCAATTCCACATTCTATTGGCGGATATGTAGAGATAACAGCGATTCTCATTTGTAACCTCCCATTACTTAATTGTTATTAATTCTTCAATCTGTTGATGAAAAATTATTCTTCAACTGCAGGTGGAATGGTTGATATTAAATAACTAAACTAGCTAGGTATCAATTAAACCATCACTAGTTTTAATAAGTATTTTTAATATCTTGATTCTACATTTTAAATTTAAAAATATAGGATTAATTAAAAAAAACAAGGGATTAAACTACCTAATTGTGATAATATGGCTATAAATGTCCTTATATGTCTATTGTAAAAATAAATGTCAATAGTATCTTTATATTATTTAAAATTCTATTTATGGATAAATATAGTATTATAGATATTAATAAAAGAATGGACTGATAAATGCGTATTAATGTGTTTTATTCTTTGTTGATTTTTTCTGTTTTCTTAATTCCAATAGTTGGACTCTCAACCAACAATATTGAACCTTTTGATGCTACAGTTTGTCAAATTGTACTTGGATCAGAGAAGGATGTAATCGCTCAAGTAGAAGAAGCTATCATAACCAATCCAACAAGTAAATTGTTTATATTTCCAGAATATTCTACTCATGGTGATAATATTAAATTATCAGAAATCTCCTATTTAAAAAAGAATGAGCTTGCCAGATGTAAATCAATTTACTGGATTAATCTTACTCCAAAATTTTCTAAAGTGAAAGAAGTAGCTGATAAATATAAAAAGGCAATCATTATTGGATGCCTTGAACAGGTAAATAATGAATTGAGAAGTAGAGCATATTATTATGATTCAGTCGAAAACACGCTGGAGTATTATGACAAAATACATGTTCATCCTAATGAAATATTTTTAAGACCAGGGAATAAACTTATACCTTTCAATACCAGGTTTGGGAAAATAGGTATACTGATATGTTATGATATGGTATTTTTTGAAACTGCTAAGAATTTAAACTTGAATGGAGCTGAAATTCTGGTTGCGATCTGGGCTGCAGCTAAACGTTATTCTCCAAAATATAATTTCAGACGTATACTGGGTGCCGCTATTTTTAATCAGTATTATATTCTTTCAGCAAATCTAGGTTACAGCAATAATTGTCATATGGGAGGATATAGTGCAATACTAAATCCAAAAGCTGATTCATTGACTTTACTCCTTAATGACAAGTTTGGATACATCTCAGCTGAAATAAATTTGGAAGAAGAAAAAGAGTGGAGAACAATTGAGCATTATAATTCAGCAAGAAAGTCTGTATTATAATGCTCCAATTACAGAAAAGGTTAAGTCTTAAATAATGAAACATTTCATCATGATTACTACTATTTTTAGCTTACTTGCTACTATAACTTCATGTGAGTTTATTGAGATGAGTAAATCAGAGAATATTAATTATCAAACACTGCCTAAATGGACTATATCAATTAATGAAATCATTAAATATCCACGGGCTTCACGTGAAGAAAAAGAAGTTCCTACTTTCAGCGGACGTACAGTTTGGCTAAATAAATACTCTGAAATCAATTCAAAATCAATCATTTCAATAACAATAGTTCCTAATAAAGGAAAATTTGATTACTGTAATCTGAAAGTTAAATTAAATACACATGGCTCTACTGTAGCAATGAGGTTATGCAATGACATCACACATACACCATGGGCTTTTTTAGTAGATGGAGTATACTACAGATCAGTTAAGTTTAATGAACCTCCTTTAGCCGATGACTATTCGGAAATAATCATTAAAGGGCCGTTTGATAAAACACTTGCTTTACTTTTACAAAAATATTCAGTTCCTAATTATAAACATTATAATCATGGGTGATTCTAATAAATTACAAAGGGAGATAGGTGAAATCATGAGAGAAAAGGTATTAAATCTAACTAGGCTTTGTCGTACCAATATTTTAATGAATTTTATTAAGCAGCATAAAGGATCATGGAATGATCAGGAATGGCTTGATTTTTGTGCATATTTAGAAAAGAAAGGATATGCACCAATTGATTGTGAGTCTGTTGGAAAACTCCTTGAAAGAAAAAAAAGGATGTATCTAAATAAAACTAATATGAAAGCACTACCATCTAAAATACATGATATTGGTTAGTTTGAGTGTGTAATTTAAATTACACACTACTTCTTCATACCGATTTCTCTTCAAGAAAATAAAAAATAATCTTGAAATTATCCAATATTATAAAAGTCATGCAAGGTGCATATTAATAAAATAAAGATTAATGAAATAATAATAAAAATCAACTCTCTATTTTTATGCAGGAATTTCCGTGCCATTGTTTTCTCCTAAGTTAAAGCATACTAAACACTATTTTTGATGTATAAATAAACCTTTTTTATATTCATATGGAAACGTCATAGCAAATACTTCCAATTCAAAATTATGAATATTTTTATCACCACGATAGGTCGAACCGTCATTAATTGCTTTTATAAGTTTGATAGGAGGTTTCTCGTGAAAAGCAAGATTGTAAAATCCTGGTATAAAAACTAAAAGATCATTATCAAATTCTTTTATGGCAAGAGCTTTTGCTTCATCTCCATTCTTTTTAAAAGCAGTTAATGATCACATCCAGATTTTTTTATAATTTCAAGAAGAGCTTCTGGATTAAATTTTATTGCTTTACTTATAACATTATCATTGCAAAGAACTGAATATTGAGAGAGAACAACTGATATAATTAAAAATATGACAGATGCTTTTATTAGGATACAATTTAATTTTTTTCTAAAACTGCCGGAATGTAGTTTTTGGTTCTCATATCATTAATTCCTAGGTTTTCCATCATTCACATAAATTAACTGAATTTTTTACTCTTATGCTTATAAAATTATTAGTTCTTGTTATTTTGAGTTCCTTTTGCTTATACATGAAGGTCTACTGTAAATGTGATTTATCCCGAAAAAAATCATTTTTAATATATTACAGAGTATAAAATAATCAAATTAATTATAGACATACATAGACATACATAGACATTATGATAATGTATTCTGTTATTTGCTTGCTGTAACAATTCATATTTAAATATATTCAGTAGGAATTCAATAATAATTAAAGTCTGATAAACTAAGGAGTAGTATGAATATTATTAACTTATTGAATGTTGATTGTTTCAAAATAGGATCTAAAGCAAAAAATAAAAAAGAAATTTTATATGATATAGCTAAACTTGCAAAACAAAATCCAATTCTAAATAAAGTTGATGAGAACTATTTATTTAAAACTCTTTTAGAGCGTGAAGAATTATTTTCTACAGGGTTCGAAAAAGGAATTGCCATACCTCATTGTAGATTGAAAAGTGTAGATGATTTTGTTGTAGGGGCTATGTTATTACCTGAAGGCATAGAGTTTAATTCTATTGATAGATCCAGGACTCATATACTGTTTTTTATTATTGCTCCTGAATCTAAGCAGGACATTCATATTAAATTATTATCAACGATATCAAGAACATTATTTCAGGACAAAGTTAAAAAACAACTGTTGAAATCTAAAAGCCCTATAGAATTTTATAAAACATTATGTACGTATGTCCCGACTGGTGAATTATTTATTAAGGTAATAAATAAAAAGTGTGCTTTTAATATTATCATTCAGGACGAGAATATTTTTAATAAAATTTTAAATATTGTAATTTCTATTACAACATCTATTTCAATTATTGAAGGTAATAATATTAATAATTATTTAAATAAACTTCCTCTTTTCTCTTCTTTTTGGAATAATGAGGCTAAATGTTTTCATAAACTAATAACCGGTATACTTGATGAAAAACTCTTAAATGAATTACTCAGAAGCATTGAATCTTCTGTTGGTAGTTTAGAAAATAATTCGGGTATAATGATAACAGCATATGATCTTCTGCTTTCTGCAGGAAATTTAAACTCATAATCGCTCACAATAAGGTCATTGTTATGGAACATCTGACATATATTCATACATGGATAATTCATCATCAACTTTCTAATCTGTTTATAGTAGGTGAAGTTGTTCTAATTGGTTTTTTTTTGGGTAGAACTACTAATTTTATCAAACTTCCTTCAATAATTGGATACATGCTTGTAGGTGTCATACTCGGCCCTTCATTATTAGATATTATAAATCACTCTGTTCAAAAAGATCTATCATTTATTACAGATATTGCATTAGGATTTGTTGCTTTATCAATTGGCCTGGAATTAAGTATGAAAACACTGAAAACTCAGGGAATAGGTATTATAATGATTATTATTTGTGAATCTCTCGGAGCTTTTATTATTACATCCCTTGGACTTTATTTTTTAACCGGTAATCTGCCATTGTCCCTTATTTTTGGTGCTTTTGCTCCTGCCAGTGCTCCTGCCGGTACTGTTGCAGTAATTAAAGAGTATAAAGCCAAAGGAAGTCTGACTAAAGCTCTTTATGCTGTTGTAGGGTTTGATGACGGTTTAGCTATAATTATATTTGGTTTCACTGCAGCTGTTGTAAAGATGCTGCTTTTGAAAACAGTCGGTACCGGAGTTATAAATATTTGTTATGCACTTCTTGAACCTTTGAAAGAAATATTGTTAAGTTTAGTAATAGGAATAGTTGCATCTTTATTACTAAGTCTCATAACACGCAAAGCAAAAACTAAAGCTGACCTTTTAATACTTACTGTCAGTGTTGTTCTGTTATCCTGTGGATTATGTATTGCAATGCACCTATCTCTTATACTGACAAACATGGTAATAGGTTTCATGATTGTCAATACTCAAAAATTTGAGTTAGTAAATAAACTTTCTGCAGTTCTAGGTGATGTTATGCCATTTTTCTTTGTTATCTTTTTTGCACTGGCAGGCGCAAATCTTCACATAGCATCATTGCCAACACTGGGTGCAATAGGCATTATATACATACTTTGTAGAACAACAGGTTTGATTGGAGGTTCAGTGTTAGGTGGTATTATTGGTAAAGCTGATAGTAAGTTAACTAAATATGTAGGATTAGGTATTCTGTCTCAGGCAGGTGTGGCTATTGGGCTTGCTTTAATGGTTAAACAGGAATTTCAAGGCATGGGAGGTATCGTTCATATTGTCAAAGGGATTCCGGTTTATGAAGGAGACATCATTGGAACGATAGGAATTACAACCATTACTGCAACATGCTTATTTTTTGAATTAATAGGACCGGTATTGACGAAACTGGCATTGTCAAAAGCAGGAGAAATCAACTAGCTCTACTTTGAAATAAATCTATCTATACTGGGAAATATACAGTAAAAACAGTTCCTTTATTTACTTCTGATTCAACCGAAATAGTACCGTGATATCTTTGAACAATACTGTGACATGACGATAAACCCATACCTGTTCCTTCACCAATTTTCTTAGTTGTAAAAAAAGGATTAAAAATTTTATCAATTATATCTTCCGGTATTCCTGAACCATTATCAGAAATAACTATAGCTTTTGTATTACGTCTATTTAAAATTACAACCTCTATTATTTTTTTACCTTTGTTAGATTTAACTGCAAATCTTGCATTATTTAATATATTAAGCAATATTGTTTCGACGTCGATACGGGATGCATTAACGACAGAAGGATCATCTGAGAAATTTAATTTCAATTTTATACCATCCTGTCTAATCTGAGGTATAAGCAGAGTGTTAATATTTTTTATGCATACGTTCAGATCTACAGATTTGAATTTATCCTCAACACTTTTAGCTGAGGAAATATTCAAAGAGTTGACCAGATTAGTTATATATTCAACCTGTTTTTTTAGCCCATCTGAAAACTCTTTAATTTCTTTGAAATCATTTTTCTTCACAATTGCTTCCATCAGATCACTTGTTATAAACAATGCGCTTAGAGGCTGTTTAATATCATGGAACAAGCTAGCTGATAATTCACCTATTGATGCCATTTTTTCTGAATAATACATTCTTTTATGAGCTATTTTCAACTCTTTTTCAGCCATTTTACTTTCAGTTATATCTGAGAGTATACCTTCATATCTAGTAATTATATGATCATCACCTACTATGGGCATTCCTCGGTCATATACCCATTTTATTTTTCCTGAATCCTTGTTGATCAGACGGTATTCAGCAGTAATCCTTTTTTTATCATTAATACAATATTTACGTTGTGTGAATATTCTATCTTTGTCATCAGGATGTATTAGATTCGACCATATAGAAGCATTATTATAACATTCTTCTGGACTATAACCTGTCCACTTTTCCCATAGATCTGAAATATAGAGAATTGATCTTGATTCATCTGCTTTAAAAGAGTAAATCACCTCTGGAATGTTTTTTATAATCGAATCTAACCTTGCTTCACTTTTCACAAGATTATTTTTACTTAATTGACATTGCTTTATTTGATTTTTTAAAGGTTTTAGAAAAAAATAATAAAGGATTGGAGTCATAATTATTGTCGAGGAAATAGAGTCAATAATAAATTCGTTCTCAAAAGATATTTGAATGGCAAAATGAAGAAATAACAGGATAACATATTCTACAAAGAACATGGTTGCTAAAATAAATAGAAAAAAGAATAACGGACTCTTTGAAAAATTATTTTCATTAGAACTTTTCATGTTTTACCATTTTGGACTATTTTTTAATATTTGGTTAACATTAACTAAAAATAGTACTAGTGGAAAAATAATCAAGTATTTATATGGACATATATAGACAAATGAAGACATAGAGGTAATGTAATAATAAACTTTATATCTAATATTTCATAATTATACCATTATTGTTTTATATAATTATATTCTGAAACTTTGAAAATAGAAAGCAATTTAAACTCAAAATACTAGATTTTTCGAATATTACATAGAAATGTCGAGCCTGATTTTGTGTCAATAAAATTTAACCAGCTGAAAGCAGGATCGAAAACAAAAATATCTTCGGTATAATCTATTAAAACAGGCAAAATAAATTTTAGAGGGAGGAGTATAATTACAAACGCCATCATCTAAAACTACAGTTCCGTACAAACCATTTTAATGAATTAGAAAAAATAAAAAGGCAAGTGCCTGGAAAATATTCATTAAGTCAGCTAAAGGGTAATTTATAGATAGAGATATTCTGAATATTACCCACAATCAAAAATAGAATGCACAAAAGGTTTTACCATTTAATCTACAGCAGAACTATATTAATTGGAGGTAGAAAATGAAAAAAGCCAGTTTAGCAATAATAATAGTCTTTTTTTTAATGACAGGTACATTAGAAGTAAAAGCTTATTACGCACAATCAATGATTCTACATAAGTTTAAATATTTGACAGATGCGCGTATTCAGTATAACAATATTCACGAAAGAATGGAAAAGACAATATATTTGCTTGAAAAAGAAGGGAACAAAGCATTTAACAAAATATCTGAAATGAATACTAAGTCACATATTGCTGGAGGTATTTTTATTATAAACCCTGGAAACGGAGAAATAATACTTAGTCCATCCGAAGAGTCTATAGGTAATAAAGCTCTTGATAATGCAAAAATTAATGGTAAAGCAATAGTACAGGAAGCTATAATGAAAGCTCGGAACAAGCTTCATGATAGGAATACGTTCTGGCGTTGGTTCTCTTCTGCACCCGTAGCTCTTACACATTATTATACAGGTATTGCAATATCTTCAAATGGACAACTTTTTGTTATAGCCATCGGGAAAAATGATCTCAACATGCAAAGACTATTTGTTACAAAACTTGTTAAAGACGCATGTAATCTAATAAATGAAGTAGGATTAAAAAAATCTATCGGCGTTTTTAACAGAGATAACAGTTATTTCAGATTTAAAGATACATATATTTTTATTTATGGAGCTGATAAAAATAATTGGGGAACTTGCATATATAATCCAAACTACGCTGATGATGCTGGAAAAAATATGATTCATTTACAGAATAAGTATGGATATCCTATAGAAGCAATTCTAAAAACTGCTACAGAAAATGGTGAAGGCTTGATAGAAAGTACTGCTCATAAACCTGGAGAAACTCAGACTCAGGCAAAAATTATTTACATAAGAAGTATTTTTATTGATGGAAAAACTTATGTAGTGGGCTCAGGTGCTTATCTTTCAGATCAAAATTACGATAAATAACTTATAAAAAAAAGTAGCCTGTAAAATCTCAGAGCTACTTTTATATAATTACCTCAAATGACAATACTATTCATTAGTTAAATTACTTTATCTAAATTGACATTAAATATCATAGTAATGAAAAATACTCTAGTAACTCTTCTCTAAGAGGTTGCTTTTTTAAAAGAGTGATGAATTCATTATTTAATGAAAGATTATTCAGTTTTGCTAAAAGATGCATATGTCTCACCTGGCTTGCTGCAAGAATAATAAACAGTGTATGAATTTTAAAATCGGTATTCACATCGCATCGTATATGCTCATGTAAAAAGCAGATTGATATTGACTCAAAAACGGGATGTTGGATTATTGGAATTCCAGGATGAGGGAAGGCTATTCCTTCTTTAATTGCTGTACATTTTTCCTTTTCTCTTTTTAATATTAAGCCGGATAAATAACTTCGTTCAATATTAGGAGGAATATTTATTAAATTGATAGAATTAGAAATTGCCTCATAAATATTATTCCCGCTAACATGGTAATATATTCCACCTTTTTTTATGCATTCATGAAGGCTGGTTATTTGATCGGATATAATATCAGTGCCAACATTTTGGGGGATAGAATTATTATGTATAGCCCACTCATTTATTTCATCTGTTTTGAAACGATACTGGTGGTTAATTCTATAATATGGTATTTTATTATCAGTAATCCATCTATAAATTGTTTTTTTTGAGACCTGCAGAACAGCTGCAACATCGGTTACTTTTAAATCCATACTATCCTCTGTTAAAAAAGATTACTGTGTTCATAATTTTCACTGTTATAAAATAGAATCTGATAATAATCATTCTGCCTCAAAAACAATTTTAAATGAATTTACAGAATTTGATTATTAGTAAACTGAATAAAGTTAATAATATTGCATGTTAAATCCTGATTTTCAATATCAATAAGGTTAATTTAAGTCCTAAGTTATTTATATTGAGATGATTTATACTACAGCAAATCTATAATTTAAAGATCTACTATTCAAGAATAGCTACATCGGATGTAAGGCATCTCAGAAAGTAGCACAAATCAATATTATCTCAGTTGTTCAAATACTTCAAGAATTTCTTTGTATGTATTTTTGGGAGTATTGTTAAGTGACTTAATATTGCATTCTTTATCTACTTTAATACTATGTATTTGATTGATGATTTTAGTTGCTCTTAAACCATATCTTTGTATTTTGGATTGTATAATATTGTTGAATATTTCTTTATAGATTGATTCATTTAACATATCTAAAATCCTTGTAATGTCGTATTTTTATGGTGCATTTTATTGACTTTAATTAATTAATTGTTAACTTTAGCTGCTAAATGAACACATAGTTCAATTATATATTCTCGGTTATTATTAAAATTACTTTAACAAAATATACTCTTTAACAAAGAAAAAACAAACTTATCAATAGACATATATAGACATATGTAGACATTGTGATAATATATAACTACTCGAAGTATTCTATAAAATTCTAATTTGATCTAAATAAAACTAAAATGACGTGATAAACATTTATGATTATTAAGGAGAATTCTAAACAATGAACAATAAATTACGATCTATTATATTTTTATACTTTAGAATATTATTCACTTCATTTTCTGACAAGAACTTAAGACGATCAAATGTTGGTTTTAAGTTAAACAAACTATGTTTATTCATTGGTTTGTTTGTTATATGTTGCAGGTTATATGCTGTTTCTTATCATATTGAAAAACATAAAAACAGTGATATTGATATTCCAAACCTCATTACGCAGGAATTCTCCTCTTCATTACTTGATAAACTTATAACATCAAATGGGGAAGCATATAATCACATTGGATCTTCTCTGGCAAAATATGGCAATAGAATTGTAGTTGGATCTTTCTATGAAGACGTTGATAATAAAAATGCGCAGGGAGCAGCATACATTTTTACAAAAGCTGACGGAATATGGAAACAAACTGCCAAACTTACAGCTGATGATGGAAAGCAAGGTGATATTTTCGGTACCTCTGTAGCAATATTTAAAAATACTGTTGCAGTAGGAGCTATTTATGCAAATATTAATGGAAACAAAGGCCAGGGAGCAGTATACATTTTTACAAAAGCTGACGGAACATGGAAACAAACTGCCAAACTCACAGCTTATGGCGGAATGCAGGATGATAGTTTTGGTACTTCAGTTTCAATTGATAATAATACAGTCGTTGTAGGTACAAAAAACAAGGAAATAAATAAAAATAAAAACCAGGGTGCTGTATATGTATTTGAAAATATTAATAAAAAATGGCAGCAAAAGAGTATACTTACAGCCATGAAAGGAGAAGAAGGTAATTATTTTGGCGCTTCAGTTTCAATATCAGGAGATAAAATAGCAGTTGGTGCTCCATTTAACTGGATTGATGAAACGAGTAATGGTGCTGTATATATTTTTAAGAAAAAAGCAAGATCATGGGAACAGTCAAGTTTACTAACCTCGCCTGGTAGATCGGAGCTAGAAGATTTCGGCACTGCTGTTTCAATACATCACAACATTATTACTGTGGGTGCAGGTTATCCGCAAAATAATGGATTGTTTGAACAGAAATCAATGTATATATTTAAAGAAAATTAATAAAGGCTCTTGGCCTAAACTGTTATTCTCCGCTGTTAAATTATATAGCTAGTATGATGTTGTATTTTATTGTAGGGGTTTGATCCATATAGCGACCATCTGTCAGCAGTGTTTTTGTTAATCATTAATAATAAAGAGTTTATGACTACGTAATTGTTTAAAAAACAACCATTCAATATTTGTAAAGCATTGATTATAAAATACTTAATATTTCATAAGAAGTGTAAAAAATTATTTACTTTTTGTCCAATAGCACGAATTCTATAGATAGATCTGTTTAATCCTTTGCTAATTGATTTAAAAATTACAGCTATTTTGTTAAAACAGTTAAACTCTCATTTACAGTAGCAGTTCTTTTATGGATAAAGTCCAATCTTTCTGCAGTTGTCATATTTTTGGTTATCTGATAATTTTTATCTCTAATCTTTCTTACCATACCTACAGTATTCAAGTTTTTATTTTTATTCTTCATAATTAGAAGTTGCACGAAAAGTTTTTCGTGACCAACTTCTAATTAATTTAGAATTTTCATTAGAAAATTTGCCAAATTATTTTTATATTTTAAGTAGAAAAAACTTAAAATCAAAGGCAAATTTATGACTAATTATTTATCACCATTTTTATTTAATTTCAATGAGGTAATAGATCTTGATACAGAAATAATGAAACTTTTCCAAAAAAGCAGTGAAATATCGGAAAAGTTCCCAGAAATACTTAAATCTATAGATGAAGATTTACTTTCACATGCATTAAAGAAAAAAAAGTTACGAAAAGAAATACATAGATATGAAGAAAATAAAAAGAATGATAATAATTTTCTATTTGAAGTATCGGAACAACATACGTATGAACCAATGTTTCTTGAGATTGGTCGTCCCCGGCTAAAATCAGAACTTATCCTGTATTTTCTAATATTAAGAGGTGTATGGGGAAGTATAAGTGATTATGCGGCATCAGAACGAATAAAAGACTCAATAAGTATACGAAATGTTCTTGCTCATTATAGCTATGATATTCCCGGAATCAATACTATTCGTGAAAATCTTAATGCTGTAACGAATAAAACAAGAAAGCTGATAATGAAATGTCAATCATTATTAATCATAGAAAAAGGTCTGGATGATTTTTCAAGAATTTATATTGACAGTACTCATGTATCCGGTAATACAAGCTATCCCACAGATGTATCAATACTGTATAAACTTCTTGATAGAGCATATAGAAGTTTTGTACTGCTTAATGACTTCGGCTTTCCTGTGCTGGACAGCTGGATAGAAACAAGACAGAATAAAATGAAAAGCCACCTTAGTTTTATTAGTATGAATGTAGGCAAAAAAGGAGTAAAAGGCAAAGTCAGAGAGAAGTTCAAACTTATGATAAAAATGGCTGATAAAAATATAAAATGCTTTCTTAAACTGCAGGAAGAATATACAGCATTATGGGAAAGTTCAGATTTATCTCCAGAGAAAGGACTTGCTCTTGATAGCCTATGGTTTAAAATTGATGATGACATACATGATGCCGAGTATGTACTTTACTATGCAGAACTTCTTGTGCATGAGAATATAAAACTGCCTGCAAGGGATAAGATACTTAGCATTTCCGATAAAGATGCAGCTTATATTATTAAAGGTCAGAGAAATCCTGTTATTGGATATAAACCTCAGATTGCAAGAAGTGGAAACGGGTTTATATGTGGATATTTAACTCCTTCGGGTAACGCCGCTGATTCGGACATGTTTATTCCGACAGTTGATAATGTGATATCCATAACAGGTGTAGTGCCAAACACTGTCAGTACAGATGACTGTTATGCTTCACAAGAGAATGTTAATACCCTGAAAAATGGATATAATATATACACTGTCAGTATTAATGGCGCTAAAGGTAAAAAACTGACTATCGATGATTGGGATACAACAAACTATATTAATGCGCGAAATGACCGATCGGCAGTAGAATCAAGTATGTTTACATTGAAGTTCAGGCATCACTTTGGAAAACTCAGAAGAAGAGGTTTTGAAGAAGTACATGCTGAACAGATGGAAAAAGTCATTGCACATAACTTTATCCATATGATAAGAAAAGAACAGGATGCTGTCGTGAAGCTGAAAGCTTCCTGAATACCTGTTTTTAAAAATAAATTTCAAAAAAGTAAAAAACCATAGGAGAGCTGTATAAAAATCAGATGTTCTTATTTAAAATATACGACGGTACGGAGATATTTTGAATTTTAATTAGAGTGTCTACAGTAAAAAGCCGAAATTGGTGATAAAATCAATAAAATAGAGTTATATTTTAAAAGCAAAAAATGGTTTTCGTAGACCCTCTAATTAGTTACCTCCCTCGGAGAATATATTTGTAATGTATTATATCCCAGCTCAATGTTAACACCGTTGAACTGGCGAATTTTATCAAAATGAACTATGTGCTTAAAATTCCAGCTTACCACAATATCTACATTTGCTATTGTCGCTAAAGCAATGTGCATTATATCATCATAAAATTTAGGTGTAAGAATTTTTCTTTTAAGATAAATATCAGCAAGCCCCACCGATGGGGGGCAGAAGTTATCAGAAAGGAATTTTTACAATGAAAATTAATAACACACTTCAGGATACTCCACAAGTCCTGAACCCTGTGGCTGTGAGTAAACAGAGAAGAAATTCTCAGTCGAAACAGCTAACGACTTCTGATAACTTCAACTCTTGCGATGTAGCTCACACTATATGCTCGGTAATTCATTGCCGAGTAGTTGACGATATCCTTCCATGCAATCTACTGTTATACCGGGATAATTTCCGATGCGGGCAGTTGAACCTGTGATAGCATTGAACATAGTACTTTTCCCGCAGTTAGGCTGTCCTGAAAGTGCTACAAATATCTTTTTACGCACCATATTTAATCCTCAATCTCACATGTTATATAATCAGCTTCGCGATTCCGCAGAGTTATTGTAAAGCCCTGCATTTTTATTGCTACTGGATCATATAGAGGTGCTCTGCCGGTAATCATAAGTTTATTTCCAGGAATTAATCCCATATCTCTGATTCGCCTACCCAGTTCCCCCCTGGCTGTAATTGATTTAATTACAGCTGTCTGATTAACTTTCATTTGTCGCATTGATATCTGCATTATTTAAATTTCCAGTTATTTTTTTACTCACTGGTTCATTTGAATCAAGTGTTTGATCTTCATACATTTCATCACCGATCTCTCTTCCTGAATTTGTTACATTTATTACTTATGTACTTTACATTCATATGGTACGTAGATTATTTAATCAACCTTGTCTAATTTCAGCTTCTTTAATTGAAGCTTTAATTTTTACAGATTAATTACGGCATCATGGTATAATACCTGCACAGCTTTTATTGTATATCAATTTTTATTCAATCGTATTTAGGAAACAATTTTTCTTTGTAATATGAATTAGCCGTATAAATAGCAGCAGTAGGGTTATTGGCTAATACTCTGTCTTTAACAATTAATACTGTAACAGGAGCATCTGAATGTTTGATGAAAAGAGAGTCATGCCCTACACATAAACCTATAAGCACATTAAAATCTGTTTTCTTACTGTTACAATATAGTGCCTGTCCTATTGGATTACACATCGCTTCATGTCCTCCAGGATGTACTTTTTGTTCATCTGTGATTCCTAAAGTTTCTTTTGGAGTGCCTCCCATTTTACACATAGCAGAGTAAACTTCAAATTTATTATGTACAAAAATTTTATTTACTATTTTAGTTTCATTACTCAAGCTTAGGCAAAATGCTATACCTATTTTTTTAAAGTTACATTTATTGGCAAAGTCTATTATTTCTTCAATTCTTGTTTTTGTACGATATCCTTCACTTTCAACAAGAGCCGAATTATAGGCTATCTTTTTATCCAATCCTTTATAAAGTTCTAAACTCTTATCTATAAGTTTAGTATCTTTAGAAATACACTCTTTAGGAATTTTATCCTGCTCATTAGTATAGCAGGCATGAAGAGCACAATATGCACATGAAAGCATAATTTTAGTTCCTTTTATCTTATTTATACCCAAAACGAAATGATTTTCGAATACTTAATCGAAATTTCGAAGTTGAATTTGTGTTAGTAAAACCGAAAATAAAAATACCTCCGGTATATTAATTTTGATTATATTCAATATTATCATCTGCTTTTACTGTTCCACCGGAAATAACTCTGCAAAAAACTCCTTCATGAAGCATTACTGATTTTCCAATAATGCGAAAAATACCTGCATTATTATCAGGTGATTTATCTTTACCTATTTGTATAACTTCTATTTCTACAGTTCCAATTATAAAACGGTCCAGTAGGGCAACATGTGATAGATTTAATCCTGTTGTAGTAATATTTTCAGCAAACTCACCGGAAAAAACTTCTTTCCCAATTTCTTTTGAGAATTCATTAATTCGTTCCATCCCTATCAAGCTGATATGTTTATCCGAGTCGGCATAATGTGCATCCCCTATAACACCATTTTTATCGATTATTATTTGCTCTATTGGTTTTTTTATAGTTCCTTTATTTTCTGATATATTCACAGAAAAGATTTTACCATATTGTTTCTTCATTATCTACCCTCCAAGACCATTTATTTTTTTGTTGAAATAAAATTATTTATTTAAATTCATAAATTTAATACAGCCCCTGCAGTTATTGGGTCATTAGGAAAATTGGATACAAAGGCTTCCATTACACAATCATCTACGCAATGACATGGATATACATTATTGATCTTGTTGTTTTTGAAATATTCAATGGTCTTTAAAGTAGCATCGTTTACTTTTTTAAGATGAAATCCACCAATTACGGCATAAACTTTTTCAATTCCTGTAACTTCTTTAGCATATTCAACTGTATTACAAATTCCTGAATGTGCACATCCTGAAATAACAATCAAACCAGAATTTGATATTATGACTAACCCTGAATCATCATTTACAAAATCATCTTCTTTATTTTTGAGCCTAAATGGAGTTGATTTAGACTCAAATGAATTGTTTCTTGGAATTTCTCCTAAAAAAATAACATTTTCGTAAATAGTATATGGTTTTTTGGAAAGTATAAGATTATAATTTTTCTGTATTTCTTTCAAAGAAGAATTAAGTCCTATGTAAAACATTGTCCATTTTCTGTATCTTTTATTAAAACACCCTGGATGACATATCAGGGTTTTATTCTTGAGAAATGATAAACCATTTCCATGATCAAAATGTCCATGACTCAGAACAATTATATCAAGTTTATTGATGTCAACACCAAAAGTCTCTGCATTTTTCATGAAAATATCTGACTTACCGGTATCAAATAGAATTTTCTTGTTTGTATCAGTTTCAATATAAAATGATAATCCATGTTCATGCAGGTATTTTCCACTTGACCTATTATCACTTAAAACAGTTAGTTTTGTCATTAGTCATCCTCCAAGTCCATAAAATTTATTATTGCTTGCTTTGCCGGACTCAGGTTTATCTCTCAGTGCAAGCAATAGTGATTCTTTAACTCCTAGCTCCTTTACAGAAAAAGAAATATCACTGAAAAGGCAAGGAAACAATCTACAATCACTTGAAAGCCGTAGTCTATTACATTTTCTGCAGTTACCACCGTTACCACTTTCTACCGGCCAAAACTCTCCTTTTTCAGTATTCATCATCCGAATAAAACGAACATCAAATCCATTTTTATCTGCAAATTCAACTACCTCCCGGGCATCTTTTTCTTCTTTGGATTTTTTAATGACACAATTTAATTTTATAGGATTAAATCCGGCTTTCCGGACTGCTTTTAAACCTTTAAAAACGTCATCCAGACTATCAGTATTTGTTATTTTTTTATAGTTTTCGGAATTAATGGAATCCAAACTGATATTTATTCTGCTTAGGCTATTTTTTTTAGATCTTCCGCTAATTCAGACAAAAGAACTCCATTCATCGTCATAGACAGGTCTTTTATCCCTTCAATACCTGACAGCATTTCAACTAATGAAATAATTCCCCGTCGCACAAGAGGTTCTCCTCCTGTTAATCTTACTTTATTAATGCCCATTTCTACAAATTCTGTTGTTATCCTTAGAATTTCTTCGAAAGAAAGTACATCTTCATGTCTTATTAAGGTAATTCCATCTTTCGGCATGCAGTAATAACAGCGCTGATTACAACGATCTGTAACTGAAATTCGTAAATAATTAATTTTCCTTCCAAATCGGTCAAACATCAGAAACAGTTCCTTTTTCTATCTTTTATAAAAATACTTTTCCATTCTATCAAAGGCTTTATTTATCATATCAGCTGAAACACAGAAAGAGAGTCTTAGGTGACCTTCTCCGGTTGGACCGAAAGCAACTCCTGGTGTCGTAGATACCTTGGCATTCTTAAGTAGATTTTGACAGAATGTAAGTGAATCGTTACCTCGCTCACCTAATATTTTCGGAAACATTAAATACGAACCGTTAGGTTTATTATATTCAAAAATTGAGTTTAAGTTGTCAAGACGTTTACACATTAAATTTCTCATTACCAAATAGTGTATTCTAAAATCTTTAACACAATCCTGAGAACACTTTAATGCGGCAATTGCCGCATATTGTGAAACAACGGGTGCACAAATTGTCAGTGGGATATGAGTTTTTTTGATTTGCGGAATAAGTCCTTCATCCGCATGTAGGTATCCAACTCTCCAGCCGGTCATAGCATAAGTTTTTGTAAATGTAAAACAGCTGATAACATTTTTTTTCATTTCAGGTATTGAAGCGATACTGAAATGTTTACTATCATCAAAAGTAAAATACTCATAAGCTTCGTCTGTAATTACCATTAAGTCATTTTCTATGGCTATTTTAGCTATTTCTCTAAGTTGTTCTTCATGAAAAACTGTTCCAGTAGGGTTACTGGGAGTACAGTACAATATTGCTTTTGTTTTGGGGGTTACCGCATTTTTGATTGCCTGAATATCAAGCGCGAAATTATTTTCTTCAATTAATGGAACAAGAACCGGTTTCCCTGACGCAATTCTGACCTGACTAATATGTGTTGAATAGGTTGGAGTAGGCATAATAACTTCATCACCTGGATCAATTGTTGCCAGAATAGCAGCTGCTAATCCTTCGATTGCTCCAACGGTAACAAGTATTTCTGAAACATTTGCATCAATACTATTATCCACCCATAGTTTTTTGACTATTTCTTCTCTTAACTCCAGCAGACCTTCATTCTGAGTATATCCGCCAACTAGGCCTTTACTTATTGCTGATATAGTTGCATCATTAATATGTTTGGGTGTTCCTGTCGTAGGTTTTGCCCATGATAAAAATGCTACATCTTCATACTGTTTAGACAGTCTTGTCATTTCGTGAATGGCTGATTTCTTTAATTGAGTCACACGTTGTGCCATTTTCATTTATTCTACCTCCAGGTTATTAGATTCATACAGAGTGTTCTTTATCATTTATTTCCTCGTTTAGTCATAATTTCCAAAATAACTTCGTCTGTTTCCTGCATCCCAGCTTGAGCTAATTCGCCTATATTTTTTATAGTTTCCTCCACGTCAGATCCAACGAGACCGTCGCCTCCATGAAGAACTTTGTGGTAATGAGCCAATGTCGCAGCATCAAACGCAGCATATATACCTGTTGCTATCTTCATAGCACATGACGCTTTGGCTCCATCACAGATAATACCGGAGATATTGCCTAAAGTATTAATAATAGCGCTGGCAACTGCCTGAAAATCACCACCTATCAAAAAAGTAAGAGCTCCGCTCGCACCGGCAGAAGCACACATAGCGCCACAGTATGCGGATAGCCGTCCAACTTTGGTCTTAATATGAATACATGACAGATGCGAAAGAAAGAGAGCCCTGATCATTTGTTCTTCACTGAAACCTCTCATTTGACAATATTTAATAATAGGAAGAGAAGCCGTCATCCCCTGATTTCCGCTTCCGCTGGTCGTCATCACAGGAAGAGGACATCCGCTCATTCTGGCATCACTGCCTGCCGCCGTATAACTGGCACATCTGTTTCTCCTATCGTCTCCGTAAATTCCCTCATCAATATTTTTCTCAATCGACCTCCCGATATTAACACCATAAGATTCTTTAAGACCTTCCTCTGCAATTGTAGTATTAAGCTTAATAACTTTTTTAAACAGCGGCATTATCAGATTTAAGTCAATACTTTTCGCAAGATTATAAATTAACTCTACTGATAATATCTCTCTGTCTGTTAAAACAGAATTAAAATCAGCATCACTGCACGGTCTGTTTATAAGCTCTTTCCCGTTCTTTTCTATTCTTGTGATATTCATATGGAGATGTTTTATTTCAACAACAACATGTTCACTCTTACAAGAAAGTTCGATTCTAACGTAAAGCTTTATGTCTGTTTTTTCATGAAATACTTTAATAGGGCAGGTATCCAGAAACTTTTTTACTTCCACCATATCCATTTCCGTAACATTGCTGATCACCATAAGTCCTTTTTGCACTTGACCGGCTATAATTCCCATAGCAGCAGAAACTTCTATTCCAACCATTCCTCCGCTATTGGGAACAACGACACTTTTGACATTTTTTATTATATTTCCAGATGCATATATTTTTACACTATCAGGTGTTTTTCCAAGTAATTCTCCGGCTTTTGCTGCAACATAGGCTATTGCTATAGGTTCAGTACATCCTTCTGCCGGTACAATTTCTTCGTTTAAAATATTAATGACCTTGCCAATAGTCTGCTTGTCTACATTCATAATAATTTCCTTTTTTAAGTTCATAATTTTGTTTTAATCTTTCAATACATATCCCTATCCCGCTTTTTTGTTTGCTAATACTTCCCAGTCTGCTGACTCAACAATAGATTTTTCAAATTTTGCCTGAATGATATAGTATAAATACCTCATTGCTATTATGACCCTATTATTGACTCTTCAAAAGTATGGGTAGGGGCTGTAATTCTTAAAAGTTTATTTTTCTTATAAAGTTCAATGCTCTGTTTTATTGTTAAATTTTCTTACCCTATTTTATAAATATCAATAAAGTTTTCTTTAAGGGCATAAAACGATATATCACCAATCTGATTTGTAAAAAGCATATCTAAATCGTAATGAACTATCACATTTATAACTTTCATACCAATATGATGTTTTGAATTCAAAAATTCATTAAGATAAAAATCTTCAATTTCAAAATTATCGTCGTTCATTTTTAAAATTGCAAAATAAGGAGCTCTACCAAAATGACCATATATTATTGAATTCAGCCCATTAATTTCAGATACAGGAATAATTGCCTTCAATTCTTTGCGTTGAGATGGTTCAGCATGTACAAATACTGATTCTACACTATTGAATTCTATACGGATCTATTCTTCAATTTTATCAGAAATTGCATGTGCATGGTAAATACTAATAGATGGATTTGTTGTAAATTTTAGCTCGACCATCTGAAAAGGTCCTGCCTGACGTATTTTACAGTCATTAATAATTTCAACTCCGGGTATTTTTAAGATTATCTGTTCAATGTTCTTCAGCAGTTCCGGTTCCAGATTGGCATCCAGTAAAAGAAGAAGTGATTGCCAGGCATTTTCTACACCCAGTTTAATAATTAACAAAGCTATTATCATTATCGCTATTCCTTCAACATAGAGAATTTGCCAATACAGCATCAAAATCCCCAGTAGAACAACAATAGAAGAAAAAATATCCAGTAATGATTCACAGGCGTTGGCAATGAGTGAATATGAGTTTATTTCAATCCCAACCTGCTTTTCTTTTCGAGCAACAAAATAAGCGATAATAATAGAAATTAATGTAACGATTACAGGAAGCATTGGAAAATTAGTCTTTAATGGAATAGAAAATATTTTTTGATAGCCTTCAAACAGTAGTTCAATTCCTACCCAGCAGATGAAACATCCAATAAACATAGTAATAAAAGTTTCTGCTTTAAAAAGACCATAGGGGAATCGTTTACTTTTCCCCTTTGATGCTAACCATAATCCAAAAGCGGATGCAAAAACAGCAATAGTATCTGCTCCGCTATGAAAAGCATCCGTGATTAAAACATCGGAATGGAAAAAATATCCTATAACTCCTTTTAAAACAGCAAGCAAAAGAGTAACAACTGTCGCATAAAAAGCTACTTTCTGCCCTTTTTTTAATTTTACGATCGGATTATTCATTAGGTGATGTATTAAACTTTCTTGTCATAAATTTACCACAGTTTGGACATGTTGTCTGAAAACATGGGATACCTCTTTTATGAGGTATGACAGTCTTACAATCAGGACAGACACAATTCCCACAAATACGTGTTGACTGTCGACTTGTTACTTCACCTCTTTTACCTCCGTTTCTTCCAAATCCAAACTTCATACTACTACTCCTTTAACTTTTTAAAAATCATTCTGCCTTTTTGGGAGTAATCCATGCTATAGCGTTTTCCGGACTAATTTTAAGGCAAATACCACATGCATCACACTGTTCGTATTGAAAGATTATTTCTTTGGGATGACACGGCACTTCCATAACTGAACAGTATTATACACATTTTGCACATCTACTGTTTAACGATACAGTCATTGCTTTGTTTGGACAGGCTTCAATACATTTATTACATTTCCTCCACTTTGTAAAATCAATGACAGGTATTTTTCTTTTAGTATTCATTTTTATAATTAACTGTTATGCTCTGTACAATTATTATTAAGGTGTAAATATACTACATTAAAAACATCAGCTATTATTTTTGTTTTCGGAAGTGTTGCTCTGATTATTTCAAGGTAATGTCTTGATTTAATATTATTAAAAGTGGTGGCGAAATTAATATCATAAACCCAGCCAACCTGAAGCAGTTTGAAGTCATTTAAGTTTTTAATATCCCTGCTATTTACAAATTTTCTATTTAACAGTTTTTCAACTACTTTATCCGAAATTTCCTGTGTATCAGGAAGTCCCATTTCTATTCCTTTGCTTTGTATACCGTTTTGTTTTTCTATATAGTATTCTGTAACAACTCTGTAAATATCAAGCTTATCTGCATCGCGAAGAAGTTTTGAAAAGAAAATGCATGCATCTGTTTCATTAGCAGGCAGTGAAGGGCGATTATGATACTTTATTGTTTTAAGTATCATATTTTTAGTTGTTTCTGCGAAATTGTCAAGAATCCTGTTCTTCTGTAAAATTTCGGCACCGAGTGCCGCATGATTGACAGATTTGTTATCAGCAAATGTTCCATAAATTTTATATTGTTCAAATCTACCGACATCATGCAGTAAGGCTATGATTTCAGCAAAATGCAATTCATTTTGTTCAAGGCTTAGAGAGTTTCCTATTTCCAGAATCTCTTTACATACTTGTTTTGTATGTTTCTCTTTGAGTATGACATTTTCAAGTAGTTCCATGTCGTTATTCTTAAATAATTCTGTATACTTAAAGAACCAACTCTTCAGATCATTCAGATCCTGCTTCTTTATTTGAATAGGATATCTTATCATATAATTTTTCATTATCTTATTGTCCTGAACAGTGTTTTTTTATACAGTTCAATAGGTCAGGCAATTGAGGAGAGCTTATTTTATAATAAACAGTTTTGCCTTCTTTGTCGCTTTTGAGAAGCCCATGATTTTTTAACAGCCTTAGATGCTCACATGCCTGATTAGGTGGAACTTGACATAATTTAGCAATATTTCCGACAGAAAAAGACCCCTGAGACATGATCTCCAGCATTCTTATTCTAACTGGATGAGCGATTAACTTTAAACATTCAGCAGCTTTGTTCAGGTAATCATAATCCATCAGTTCAATTTCGTTTTTATAAAAAATCATATAGCTCCTCTTCATTTATCATTTCTCTCGGATATATGGCCAGGCCATGATTCTGCCTTCCATAATTTTCACATTTTCTTATCCGTTTGCGAGTAGTATAAGCGCAGCTTCATAACCGCGTATTGAAATTTTACAGTAGCATATAATTTCCTTTTCTTTGTTTTTTGGCAATTCATTAAGACGTTTACGCAGCATCCCTAATGGTATTAATACTTCAGCGGCACCAAGTCGTATTTCTTTATATTAATCTGGACCACGGATATCAAGCAGAAACGGTTTGCCGGAACTATTCAACTGCCGGTTCCTACTGGAATAGAATACATGTTATTACCTTATTAATAAATTTTCATTGCCATTTCAACTACACGTTTCCCCGTATTCTTCGCAGTAGTTAAGCCAAACTCGTCTTCATCAATTCCGGTTTTCGAATTACTGTATAGTGTAGCTCCAAAATGAGCTGTTGGACTTCCGTCTGACACACATACCATATCCTGACAGAATAGAGCGGACTGTACACACTGTATAGTCAGTTCCTGCCCACTATTCCTGACTCCGCCAATTGCTATAACAGCGCTAACTCTGTTTTTAAACTTCCAACCATTACGACGAAACATAACACAGCGTTCAAGAAATGCTTTACAATGTCCCGTCATTGAACCTAAATAAACTGGCGTTGCAATAATCATTCCGGCAACTTCCGTGTCTTCTAAAGTAGAGATCAGTTCATTAAAATCATCGTCAATACTACATTTAAGTCCTTTTGAACACTGCCCGCATCCTTTACATGGTAGTATTTGTTTTCCACCTAAATCAAGGAGTTCAGTTTTAATCTGTGGCTCTTGTTCAATACATACTTCAAGTGCCACTTTTAATGCTTTATAAGAACTTTGTTCTTTTCTCGGACTACAGCTGATTCCTAATATTTTCAATTTGAAAAATTCCTTTATTTGGTATAAATAAAAGTATTTTTACTGTATTGTTCAGTCCTAATACTTTTATTAAATATATTCTTATAATTTTTACCTGAGCTAACAACAAAACTTCCGGTTTCAAGACCAATATCACGCCCGATTACAGGACATTTAATCATCAATAAAAAAATTATATTTTTATTGAGACCGCTCATAGTTTCATAGTTACCCTGTCCTTTAGATATTATCAGGTCTGAACTGTTGAATATCGTTTTAAATTCAGCAGAACAGTATTTTAATACAGTCCCCGGTAAAGCAGATCCATTGCTTATTACCGGCAGCATATCAATCAATCCAACAGTTTCCGCATCTTCCATTAATACATCATTTAAAACTGCTTCTCAACGGACAGCATAAGTTATCTTTTCTATTGGAAGCTGTTTTAGAAACAACTTATCAAAAACAATTTCATCGGCATTATCTCCGATATAAAGAATTTTTTCTGCTTTATTAACTTATTTTTTTAATAAATCAGAGCAAATTTCTTTGGAAATTAAAACTTTATCTATCTGAGCATGTATCATTTCATCAGAAAAATCATGTTTTGCTCCGAAATCAATAATATTACCTGATATTGCCAAACGCATTGCAGTATCGAATGGATCATTTGAACTTTCTATTATTTTTGACAGGTTTTTGTACATACCCATAATATACTTATTCGACTTTTTCTTCTCGTCTGCATAATGATCTATATTTCCTGTATGTTTTTTAATTAGAGAAGATAATTCATATACAATTTCAGGCGGAGATAAAGATAAATCCATATCACCAAGCTTATGTAATACTTCCTTTATAATGACTTCATGATGATCTGATTCAACGGTATTTAGAGAGCGTATTGTCTGTTTTAAGAAACACGGGATACACTCGTGATAAGTTTTCATGTTATTTTACTTTGTTTCAAATGTTAGGTGTTAGGTAAAATAAAGACAGTGAATTTAAAATTCACTTAACACTTAACACTATTTAGTTCCTTTTAGTGATCGCAGGAATTAACACCTGTTATCAATGAATTATTAAGATATAATTTAACGATATCCTCAGGTTTACCAGCAGAAGCACCAGCAATGACCTTGACATTATTTGCTGCAAAAAGTTGTTGAGCACGTGAGCCCATTCCGCCGGCAATTATAACATCGACACCTTTTTCACCTAGCCACTTAGGTAATAAACCAGGTTCATGTGGCGGTGGTACTTCTGTATTAGTAGTAAGGATTTTACCTGTAACAGTATCTACGTCCAATATAGTAAAAACTTCACAATGCCCAAAATGCATACAAAGTTCACTCTTAATTGTTGGAATTGCTATTTTCATCTTTTATTCTCCTCATTTTGTTTTAATATTAATTCGACTATTTGATTAAACGCATTAACTGCGCGTGGATTGTTATGATCATATATAAAAGGTTTCCCCGAATCACTTTTTTTTACAATTTCCGGATCAATAGGAATTTCCCCTAGAAATGGTATGTTCATGTCATTTGCCATATTTTTAGCACCACCATGACTGAAAATATGAGTTAATTCCCCACATTTAGGACAAATAAACCCACTCATGTTTTCAATAACTCCTAAAATAGGCAAGTCTACCTGTTCACAAAAGTTAACTGATTTTCTGACATCTTTAATAGCTATGCCCTGAGGAGTTGTAACAATAACAGCTCCATTAGCGCTTACTATTAATTGACATATAGCTAATGGTTCATCTCCTGTGCCAGGAGGCAAATCAAAAATCAAGTAATCAAGGTCTCCCCAAACGACATCAGTCAAAAACTGTTTTATTAATCCATGTTTTTTAGGACCACGCCAAATTAAAGCATCATCCTGATTGTTTAAAAAGAACCCAATTGACATAACTTTCAGACCACTTTTGTGCACTATAGGCATAATAGAGTTATCGGTACCACTGTCAATTTTTGAATTTTCTAAATCTAAGAGTTTTGGAATACTTGGTCCGTGAATATCAACATCCATCAAACCCACTCTTTCTCCTTTTAACACTAACGACATTGCTAGATTAACAGCTACAGTACTTTTCCCTACACCACCTTTGCCGGAAAGAACTAATATTTTGTTTTGTATCTTACACATACGTTGCATAAGCATTTGTCTGTTTAAAAAATCTTCTTGAGATTCATTGACTCTTTTGTCATGGACAGAGCAACTTTTACTGTTACATGTTTTACATGTTGAGTTTGTCATTTAAACTTTACCTTCTTAATTATACTTACACTAAATCACTGTATTGTTGTAGAAAATACTCAGCGATTGCTTTGTACAATGTACTTACAGTTAAAATAGCACAATGATAATGATGCTTAGGTATATTATCGAGATGAGACAGTATTAGAGCAGGGTTTATTTTCAATGCATCGATAATATTTTTACCCTCAGCTTCACATGCAACAGTATTTCCACATAGAATTGTAAAATAACACCCAGTGGTTAAAAATTTTATTGACTTTATTATATCATTTTCTATAATTAGATAAAACTTCATTTCGTCTCCACAAATACCTTTAATACAGCTATAAGCAGTTGGTTTCTCAATTGCTCCTATTTTTGAATATATATCTGTATATATTTTTATTTCACTATGTTTATTCATAACTCATAACACCTTAAATATTTATTTATTTTGTACTTTTCAACAAAGCTGCACGGATTTTTTTAATTTCCTTAAATGCAGTACCTTTTCCATATTCTACAATTGTTTTACCTGCAACAAGCGCATCATTAACATTTCTGTCAAAAGGTATTTCAGCAATTACTTCCACATTGAATAATTCAGCTGTCTTTTTTATCTTATCCACCATTTCAAGATTAAGATCTGCTTTATTAATGATAACCATTGCACGTATTTTAAAATGTTTGACAAGCTCTAAAGTACGTGTCATATCGTGTATACCAGAGACTGTAGGTTCCGTAATAACCAATGCTGTATCGACTCCGGTTATTGATGCTATTACCGGGCAACCTATTCCAGGGGGACCATCGCCTAAAATCCATTTTTTCCCGGTTTTATCAGCTAATTCAGCAGCACTAGTTCTGACAATGGAAACTAGTTTTCCTGAATTTTCTTCCGCTATGCCAAGTCTGGCATGGATCATTTGTCCATGTTTAGTATTTGATACAAACCATTGTCCATTTATCTTTTCTTTTTCAGATATAGCATTATCCTGACATACAATCAAACAAAGACCGCAACCTTCACAATTCAATTCATTTATTGTAAATTTATTTTCAAATTTCTCTATCGCGTTAAAACGGCATAGTTTTGCGCATCTGCCGCAACCAGTGCATTCTTCAATATTTATACTAGCTACATTACTGCCGGAAAAATTATATTTTTTTATAACTTCAGGTTTAAGAAGTAAATGAAGATCTGCTGCATCTACATCACAATCAACAAAAATTTTATTGTTATCAGTTTCTGCACCAGCTAAAACTGAAAGAGCGGCACTTATAGTTGTTTTTCCTGTACCTCCTTTGCCGCTAATAATCATAATTTCTTTGGGAGTAACATTAGATTTTTAGAGATTATTTTATCTGTCTAGTTAATTGAATTGGTATATTCGAGATCTTCTAAAAACGGAATAGTGTTATGTTTAAAGGGTTTAAGACTCAGTTTTAGGATGTTATTAGTTATTTGTATTAACTGCTTTTTGATTTCTGGAAAAGAATTAACTAATATCTCTCCTCGAGAGTATGCTTCTGCATATTTCCTGTCAAATGGTATTTTGCCTATCAGCGGGATATTGTATTTGTCAAGAAAATCTATTATAATATGATCATTGCCGTCAGAACGATTAATTACAACTCCAGTAGGTATATTTAACTTATAAGTTAATTCAACTGCCAGTTTTAAATCATGTAGCCCAAAAGGCGTTGGTTCAGTAACTAATAAAGCTACATCTGATTTTTCAAGTGCAACTACAACGGAACAGCCGGTTCCAGGTGGTGCATCAATAATATTACATGCACTCGAAGAAATATGTTTTTTAACAGCTTTGACCATGGACGGCGTTGCGGTTTCTCCCACATTTAAAAGTCCATACGCAAAAAAAGGATTAGAACTTTCTGAAGAATTTAAAACTTTTCCAATTGGATATTCCTCTTCGGTGATTGCACCACTTGGGCACACAAATTTACATGCTCCACAGGAGTGACATAGATCTTGGAAAATTAGAATTTTTTTAAAGACTATTGCTATTGCATTATATCTGCATACTTCCTTACATTTGCCACATCCAGTACACTTTTCTGCATTCCATACGGGTTTCTTTTCTGTTATTTCTTCGGTTACTGAATAATCTGCACTAATAAACAAGTGATTGTTCGGTGCTTCTACATCGCAGTCAAGAAGTCTCACTTTCTCTTTGAATAAATAATTACCCATTAAGTATTCACTTAAATTTACGGCCAGGGTTGTTTTACCTGTTCCGCCTTTTCCACTGGCTATTGTTAATATCATTTTATATTCCTTTTCTTGAAACTATTTTTTTTTACCACGGAAAACACGGTATTTTTATATAATTCTTTTTTTGTGGTTATCATATCAGTATGCTTCTCTTATGATAAAGCTTTTTGATACTATTAACTATTAACTAAATCCAATGTCCTTCAACATCAGCACTATCAGCTATTTCAAGCTTACCATTTTGTAAATCTGTTATTGCATTTTGAACAGTATCTTTAGCATCTGTCACAATTTGTATGTTTCCGGCATTTAATACCTTAAAAGCTTTTGGACCGCAATGACCTGTTATTACTAATTCTACACCTGTTTCAATAACATTCTGTGCTGCCTGTATTCCTGCACCCTGTGCTGCGTTAAGGTTTTGAGAGTTATTTTCAACTGCAAATGTTTTTGTTATCGTATTGAATATAATAAAATATTTTGCCCTGCCAAAACGTGGATCCACAGCTGAATCCAACGTATCTCCCTGAGATGTTATTGCTATTTTCATTTTAATGATCCTTTTTTATTTAGATTAGTGATTAAACTATTCTAGCTTAATTCACACTGACCAGTGTTTTTCAATATCAAAAGTATGGATTTCTTTTAACCTTCTATACTTATAGTTTTAACTGCAGTTTGTACTGTGTCAAAAGCACCTGCATAAATTTATATTTTATTTTTATAAAGCATTTTAAAAGAATTAGGGCCACAATGTCCTGTTATTAAAACTTCAACTCCAGCGTTTGTTATAGTTTGAACTGCTTTAATTCTAACCCCATGTTTTTTACAAATATTCTGTATATTAGATATAAATATAAAATCATTTGATTCATTATTATAAATAGCAAAATATTCACTTCGTCCAAACTACTGACTTACCTGATAATGAACACCTGGTCCAAGAGCAGTAATTGTTATTTTTATTATATTCTCCAATAATTAGTCCCTGCACAGTTGTTCAATTTTGCCTTAAAACCTTTTCTTATAAGGTCTAATTAGTACTACTTTATTATTAAGAGTGTACCGCACTTTAGGCACTTTTGTTCATTGCATGGCTGTCCAACAACATGAGGTATTTTGTAATCATATTTTGGACATATACATTCTCCACCAGATCCAGCAGAATTAGGCCCGTACATTCTTCCTCTTCCGCCTTGCCTCTGTCCTCTACCTGCACTTGGTCCTCTAGCGGCACCTCCTATAGGTCCTTTGCCTAATGGTCCAGTTCCGTCTTTCCCAGGCACAATAATTCTCCTAATCTATCTGTTTTTTGTCATGTTGTTTTTGCATTTTGGACATAATTTGTGTGCACAAGGTTCAGATGCAATATAAGCCATTTCATAACCACATGTAGGACAAATACAACTGACATGTGCTCCCTCTAAAAAGGGTCCTCCCATTTTTGATCTGCCACCTTTTTTTTTGTTGTCTGCACCAATCGGTCCTAAACTCATCGATTTTGTTTCATCTTTTTCGGACATAATAATCCTCCTTATTCATACTATGAATTTTTACATTTAGATTTTCCGTTTTGTCTACAATGCACCAGTTGTTTATTTTTACATTTTTTTTGTTTAGCGCATCCAGGCATTGCAAACTCAGCTTCATCAAAATTACCTGACAGATATAATTGTATAATCTCCTGAATATCACCTGATATAAATGCAGTAACATTAATTCCATATATATCTAAAAATGAATTTACCTCTCTTGATACAGCTCCGCACATTAAATTGTCAATACCTAATTGCTGCAGCTTTATTATCTTTTCCATGATTGACCTTGAGGGTAATTCTTCTAAGCTCTGTCTAACTATTTTTTGACCCTCTATTTCAATAAGTAATAAATGCAATGCCACATCAAATACGGGCGCTATCCGGTCATTCCATATTGATAAAGCTATGATCATTAATTTTATTCCTTTCTTATTATGAATTTATAAAGCAATATGTATGCCAAATATAAAAAAACATTAATTGAATATTTAAGTACCACATCATTAATAGATATTGATTAATTATTTAATATTTTTATATGTGTATATACTGCAAGTATGCAACTAGTAAAAGCCATATAGTACTTATTTTGCTACTGTACGTTCTGTTTTATCACTGAGTATAGCTTATTTAAAACTTGAAGATAGTTTAATCTCAACAGCTCTATATATTTATATTGAAGAGCCATTTTAAAAATAAATATGAGTATTAAATTATAAATCCGCCTACCGCAAGCCAACATGCTTGATCGCACGTTGACATTGCTTAATAAAATTATTGCAAATGGAAGACTGTCAATGAAGGTAATAATTAGTCTTTAAAAAGAGTGCCATAGTGGTGAAGTGGTCTGTAGAAAATTTCAAATTTAGTGACAATACTCTTTTGAAAATATCCAGAAAAGCAGGATATAAGAATTAAATTGGCCCGAGAATATATAATTTTATTCTCCATGGATACCATCTGTGGGTGAATATATAGAGCAAATAAGATCAAGTATTATTATAATCCTATGCAACTAGAATAAATAATTTTAAAAGTTAATTTAAGATAAATAGTATATAAGCGTAGCAATGCTTAATTGGGAAAACGGTGTAAATCCGTTACGGACCCGCCGCTGTAACCGGTATGAAAACCAAATGAGTCACTGTAGGCAAGTTCTATGGGAAGACTGGCAAGTAATATGAGCCGGAAGTCAGAAGACCTGCTTATGTCGTATATGTGCCAGTTTCCGAGGTTGAAACAGTACAAAGAATTTAAAAGATAAAAAACGTTATCTTTGGCTTTAAATGTAGGTCAAAGGTAGCGTTTTTTTGTTAATTGGGAGAGGATAAAATAAATGTCCAGAAAAATGATTTGTTTGTTAACTCTAACACAATTATTGCTATCGTCGTTCGTATTTGCACAAATAAAAATAGGAATTATAGGAGATCAGACTGGATCTCAAGATTTAAATATGTAATATCAGGTATTAAAGAAAGGCTGTGAAATGATGGCTGAGTATAACCCGGACATGATACTGCATGTGGGAGATTTGGTTGAAAGTTCTAAAAGTGATAATGACATAACATCTGACTTTAAACAGGCTACTGGATATTTAAATAGTATAAAAAAAGGTTCAAGTCCTGTTCCATGGTATATTACGGCGGGTGATCATTACAGCGGGTGATCATGATGTTAATCCGCCAGGTGAGTATACTCCTGGAACAACAAACCGTGAAAAAGAAAAACTTTTTCTAAAACTTTTAAATGAAGAGTACTCACAAAAAACCGTACCGCTCACCTTGAATAATTTATACTATAGTTTCGATTTTAAAGGGTACCATTTCATATGTCTTTACTCTGAAGATAACCTTCGCACAGATCCGCGATGGGGAAATATTTTTATGGATAAAATTCTTGATAATCAGTATGAATGGCTTAAAAGTGATTTACTGAGCTCTACTTCTTCCAAAGGTATTATTGTTTTAATTCATCAACCTATGTGGTATAACTGGTCTGGATGGAAAAAGGTACACAATTCACTAAGAAATTATTCAGTATTGGCAGTTATAGCAGGACATTATCATTATAATTAGGATGAAGGAACTCTAGATGGGATCAGATATTTAGTTGTTGGAGCTACTGGTGGAAATATAAAAAACGCTTCAGAAAATGCAGGAGGTTTATATCATGTAACCTTACTGAATATAGATGGAAGAGAATTATATTTTGAACTTATTCCATTACCTGGTTACACAAATAATATTTTTACAGCAAGAGAAAATATGGATAGAATACAGGCAATTGATTGTATGTTGGGGGACTTAAAGTGGGATAGTACTAAAAAACTAAATACACAGGCTAATCCTATTGATATTCCAATAAATATTTATTCATATCAGAGGAATAACAATTGGTCACTTCTTTATAATAATGTTTTTCCTGGAGAAGGTGTTTCAATATCTAATTTATCAAGTGTCGATTTGAATAACGGAGAAAGATCATCTGGACTACAGGGAATGAAAGCTGAATTTCAAGATAGCAGCGGTCAGTTGTTTTGGGATGCTATGATGTTTAACACAAGTGATAATTTATAATAAAATGAAAGAGATTAGTATGAGAGGTTACATTCATGTTTATACCGGCAATGGAAAAGGTAAAACTACTTCAGCCATGGGGCTCGCTTTAAGGGCCTCCGGTAATGATATGAAAATATTTATTGCCCAGTTCATGAAAGGTCAGGAATATAGAGAAATAAAAAGCCTGAGAAAACTTTCAGGGATAGAAGTTGTTCAACTAGGAATAGAAAAATGTATTCGAAAAGAACAAGTCAACCAAGCTTATATAGAAAAAACCAAAGCAGGACTCGAATTATGTCCGCAAGAAAGCGTTAAGCAAGAATTATCATATAATAATATTAGATGATAATTCTTGTATCAGTATGGTTCGGTCTTCTCAATGAAGCTGATGTTATTAATTTTATCAATGAGTTTTCAGGTTAGTTCGAATTGGTATTAACTGGGAGATACGCAACTCAGAAAATAATAGATGCTGCCGATCTTGTGACAGAAATGAAATGTATAAAACACTATTATAATATAGGAGTAATGAGCCGTAAAGGAATTAAAAATTAATGAAAAAATTATTTTTATCTATATTTGTTTAGCTACACCCTAACTTCAAAAGACTATTATTTAACCAGTTTTGGAGCATCGATTCCAAATTTTTTCATTTTTCTAAAAAGAGTGCTCTTATCGATACCTAATTCTTCAGCTGTAGCTCTGCGGTTGTATTTATTTCTCTCCAATGATTTTTGAATAGCCTTTGATTCAACAATGGATTTAAGTCTTTTTATATTTTTTGATTCCGTGTTCCCTCCTGATAAGCTGGACATTTCTTCAGGTAAGTGTCTCATTTTAATGATATCAGCAGAACAAAGAATAAAGGCTCTTTCAATAATATTTTCAAGTTCCCTAATATTTCCCGGCCAATTATAGGACATCAAAAATGAAAGAACTTCGGGCGAAACTCTTTTAATATCTTTTTTTTGTGATCGATTAAATAATTTTATGAAGTGATCTGTTAATAAAGGTATATCCTCTTTCCTATTTCTCAGCGGTGGGAGATTAATGCATAGAACGTTAATTCTATAAAATAGATCCTCCCTGAATTTTCCCTCACTTACTAGTTTATACAAATTTTTATTAGTGGAGGCAATAATTCGGGCATTTGTTTTTTCTGATTTTATTGAACCTAAAGGTTCAAACGTATGCTCCTGTAAAACACGTAAAAGCTTTACTTGCAGAGCTTGAGTTATGTCGCCTATTTCATCTAAAAATATTGTCCCGTTATGAGCAAGTGAAAATCTGCCTGGTTTATTTGCTGCAGCTCCGGTAAATGCCCCTTTTTTATAACCAAAAAGCTCTGATTCTAATAGAGTATCAGGCAGGGCGCCACAATTAATTGCAATAAAAGGACCACTTTTATGCAGACTCTCTGAATGTACTGCTTTTGCAAAAACCTCTTTGCCGGTTCCGGTTTCACCCTGAACAAGCACAGTACTAGAACTTTCGGCTATAGTTGGTATTAATTTTATTATCTTATCCATTGAAGGACTGTGGCTGGTAAATTCTCCAACTTTTAAATGTCCACTTAATTTTTGGCGTAAATCTTCAATTTCACTCAAATCTCTGAATGTTTCTATACCACCAATTATATCTCCTACACTGTTTCTCAAAATGGCTGTTGAAATACTTATAGGTATATTGTCTCCATCAGCATTTATGATATAACATGGTTTATTAATTATGGGATTCCCTGTTTCAAAGGTTGTTTTTAAAGTACAATCAGCTTCACATAAACTTGAACGAAATACTTCCGAGCAGGGATTGCCAAGAGCCTCTTTCTTTGTTAAACCAGTAATCTGCTCTGCTGCATGATTGAATGATGTTATTTTAAAAGTTTTGTTATCTACGGCAAAAACTCCATCTGAGATACTTTCAAGAATTTCTCCGTCCCTGCTAGTTAAATCACGGGCAAACGCAAGTAAAAATATATTTTTACCAATAGACAGAGTTCCAATACTTATTTCGACGGGAAATGTACTACCATCTTTTCGTTTGTGGATGGTTTCAATTATTGTACTTTTTCCATTACCTATTGCATTTACCAGTTCATTTAGTTTTTTTGAATCGTAAACAGTGTCAATATCAGAAACAGAAAGCTGGAGAAGCTCTTCTCTAGTATACGCAAGTCTTTCACAAGACTTCATGTTAGCATCAATAATCTTACCTGAAGAACTATCTATTAATAAAATAGCTTCCCAGGCCAAATTGATAATTCCAGGATAAACTTCTTTGAAATCCATATCATACTCTTGTTAAGTTTACATTTAGGTTGGTTTATATACGAATTTGTGAATTTTTCTATCGTTAGGGTTTTCAAGCTTTTATGTGGAAAGCTAAACCTAGCTGAATGTTTCATATATTAAATTCAGTCTATCTATAAAACTAGCAGATTGTTTTCATAAAACAACTCTGATATTTGTTACAGCGGGAAAAACTATTCGGAACCATATAGGCAGTACATAGGATAGGTATGCATGGTGAAAACTCCACCCTTTCCTAAGAGCAGAATAAACTTTTCCCTAAAGGATAAAATCATAACGAAGTTGTCAGCGTTTGGGATTGAAAGGCGCATGACTTTTACATGTACAAAAACATGGAACCGCATTAATTTAACCAAGTTTTCTGATATTTATAAAAAACTCTACCCTTCGATATTCCCACAATTACTGAAAGTCTTAAAATATGCTAAGTGCCAATAATAGAGTAATGAAAGATTTATATAAAACTCAGCGTTTCCCAAAACTTTAATACCAAAAAAAATCCCAACACGCTGTACTAAAACTTTTTATAACTCAAATATTTCTTTTTTAATTCATATTTAATTAATATCCTTTTAAGTCTACAAAGGATAGCTTTAAGTTCATTTCGACTATGAATAGGAATTTTTCATGTTTTATGGGGAGCGAGCGATAAACTTGGATTGACTTCGAATATTTTACGCATTATTTGTATTATCATTATAATGTTTTAATCTTTTGAATGGTATCAATATTATTTGAACTCAAAACTTATTGTGTTCAAATTAATCACTCAAAATATTTGGAGATATTTCTGAAATCTAACAACCTATTATATAAAATCTTATGTGCTTTTATCAAAGACACTAATAGTTAAGAGAGATATTAATGAATGAAAATATACTGGCTATAGGTAACACAATAGATAATATAACTACTATAAAGAATATACTTAAACTATATCTTCCAAATTATAATATACTTACAACATTGTCCAGCGCTGAAGGTATAAAAATTGCTGAGCAGGAACAGCCGAAGGTTATTCTGCTTGATATTTTAATGCCTGAAATGGACGGTTTTAAGCCTGCAAAAAACTGAAGGCTAAAAAAACAACTGCCAATATTCCTGTAATCCTGATTACGGGCACTCAAACTGATTCTGACAACCGTACCAAAGGGCTTCAATTGGGGGCTGATATTTTTTTATCTAAACCGATTAACCCCCCAGAATTAGTAGCTCAGGTAAAAGTATTAATACGTATTAAGGATGCGGAGGATAAATTACGCTCAGTTAAAGAAAGTATTGAAAAGATTGCAGTTCAAAGAAAAGTAACTCTGAGAAATACAGATGCACTAATGAGAGCAATGTTTGATCAATCGCCTATAGGTATTGCTATGATAGACTCTCTGACAGGGGATGTTTACGAAATCAACAGGAACTTTGCTGCAATAGCTGGTAGAACAGTAGATGAAATGCATCATCTTGATTTGATGAAAATTACACATCCCGATGATGTAAAGGAGAATTTAGAAAATATGTCGCTCATGAATGCTGGAAAAATCCCAGGATTCACGATGGAAAAACGCTATATTCGACCTGATAACTCGTTTGTTTGGATTAACATGACTATTACTCCTATCAAAACAGAGGACCTGAATCAGAAAATTCACTTATGTATGATTGAAAATATTAATGAGCGCAGAAAAACTAAACACGCAGTACGGATAAGTGAAGCCGGCCTCCAAAACAAACTTAAATCTATTCTAGAACCAGAAGACGATATCAGTACACTCGAATTCTTCGACATAATTGACATCAAAAGTCTGAAGTCCATGATGGGGAAGTTTTATTGCCTTACCTCCATGCCATTAGCAGTACTCGATCTCTCGGGAAAGGTTCTGATTAGTATCGGTTGGCAGGATATCTGTACAAAATTCCACAGGTGCCATCCTGATACGCTTAAAAACTGCATTGAAAGTGATACTATCCTCACTCATGGTGTGGCGGAAGGAGAATTTAAGGCTTTTAAGTGCAAGAACAACATGTGGGATATGGTTACACCTCTCATTGTAGGGGACAGGCATATCGGCAATATTTTTATCGGGCAGTTCTTATACGAGGATGAGAAATTAAATGTGGATTTCTTTAAAGAGCATGCTCGACGCTATGGATTCGATGAGACAGAATATCTTGCGGCGCTCGAGCTGGTACCGCTATTCACACGTGAAACTGTTGATTGTTGTATGCAGTTCTACCTCATGCTAACCAACATGATTTCAACTATGAGTTTAAATGCAATCAGACTGTCGAGGATGGCCTACGAGGAGAAAATGGCAGAAGAAAAGATAAAAAATTTATCCAGGTTCCCTTCCGAAAACTCCAGTCCGGTGTTGCGTATTACGAACAGTGGTATTCTCATGTATATCAACGAGGCTGGCAGCAAGTTGATGCGAAAACATTGTAATATTGATGTTGGTAAAAATATGTCTGAATTTTTTAGCAAGTTGATAATAGAGAGTGTTCATACAGGCAGGACCACGATATCGGAATTTAATTTTGACAGTCAAATATTTTTATTTACAATAAACCCAATAAAAAATACCAGTTACGTTAATGTGTACGGGACAGACATCACTAAACTCAAGCGGTCCGAACAGGATCTTATTAAAACTGGATTTAATTTGGATAAGGCACATAAACATGCCTTGTATATGCTTGCTATGGCTTCAGAATATAAAGACCCTGAAACTGGTGAACATATTAAACGTATAGTCAAAATAACAACAGAACTTGCTTTAGAAATGGGTATTAAGCCTGATCTATCGAATTATATGGGAAACGACAGTATTCTACATGATCTGGGAAAATTAGGAATACCAGATAACATTCTTTTAAAACCTGGTAAACTGACTGTAAGTGAATTTGAAACAATGAAGCAGCATACAGAAATAGGTGCTAAGATTATAGGAAATTATAAATGGTTTAAACAGGCCCGTCAAATAGCTCTGTCACATCATGAGAGATGGGATGGAAAGGGCTACCCAGAAGGGCTGAAAGGTAATACTATTCCTTTAGCAGCAAAAATTGTAGCTGTTGCTGATGTATTTGATGCATTAATTTCCAAGAGGCCCTATAAAATGCCATGGTCTCTAAAAAAAAGTATAGAAAAGATTAAACTGGAGTCAGGAAAGCACTTCGATCCCAAGGTAGTTGAAGCTTTTTTATCTCTTCATAAAAAAGGCATACTAAATAAATATACTACAAAATGAGATGTCTTACATATTTGGGGTTCTATTAGTTTATGAGTAGAAGAATGATTTAATGAAAAGAAAAACCAACACTTACAGGAGATTTTTCTTCAGCAAAAAAATTTTGTTACATTACCTATCCCGGCAGTAAGTAGTTTTGTTATGAAAAATTATTTTGGAATAACTATTCTTTCAAAACCTGATTCAATGCAACCTGTAGTTCTTTTGATGTGTATGGTTTGGTGATGATACCTTTAAATCCGTATTCTTTATAATTCGCCATAACAGGATCATTAGCGTATCCGCTGGTGACAATGCCTTTTACTTTAGGATTAATTTTTAGAAGTTCCTTGATTACTTCTTTACCTCCAATGCCTCCAGGAATAGTTAAGTCCAAAATAACTGTATCAAAAGGCTTTCTCTCACCCAGTGACTGTTTATACATTTCTATCGCCTGCTTACCATCTGAGGCTGTTGAAACTGAGTGTCCCTTTACTTCGAGCATTTTCTTTAAAAGCTTACATATCTTTTCTTCATCATCCATTACAAGTATTCTAGCTGTTTGTTCAATCTTTGAATATTTCTTTACTTCAGGCTGCTTAAGTAAAGAATTTACCAGTGATTCCGAAGCAGGTAAATAAAGAGTAAAGGTTGTCCCTTTACTTAGTTCAGAATCTAAACTTATATAACCAGCGTGTTTTTTGATAATTGAATAAACCGTAGCAAGCCCAAGCCCCCTACCAACTTCTTTAGTGCTATAAAAAGGATCAAAAACATGTTTAATGTGCTTCTTCTTAATCCCTATTCCATTATCCCTCACGGTGCACTTTATATATTTTCCCTGCTCAAGCATTTGAACAGTTTGTTCTTTAATATCAGTGTTCTCCAAGGTAATACGCAATATTCCACCGTTAGCCATTGCCTGTTTTGCATTTATTGTGAGATTGTCAAAAACCTGCTGAATTTGTCCTTTATCCACATTAGCTACCCATAGGTCTTTTGGTTTCTCAAAAATAAACTTTACATTGCTGCCAGAAAGGTCAAAATTCACAATTTCCTCTACAAGTTTCCCGAGACTGATTTCACTTCTAATTGGGGCTCCACCTCTTGAAAAAGTTAGCAACTGTGAGGAAAGTTGAGTTGCCCTAATTAGGGACTTTTTAGATTCTTCGAGGTACTTTAATCCTGGATTATCTTTTGAAAGTTCTGATTGTGCTAGAGAAATATTACCAAGGATTATCATCATTATATTATTAAAATCATGAGCAATTCCACCTGCAAGTGAACCAATGGCTTCAAGCTTTTGAGATAATGCAAGTTCTTCCATATGTTTTCGATCAGTTATATCGTTACCATATATGTTCAACCATCCCTTTTCTTTTATAGGCATTAATGTCCAAGAATAAAATCGATCTTTATTTTTAGTTTCAGTTATTTTTTTAACTGTTTTTGTAGCAAAAGATTCATCTATTAAATCATGCCAAAGATTGAAAGATGAGCCTGGCTTTAAACATTCACTATGTAAAACATTAATAGCAGCATTATTTGCATAAATTACTTTTTTATTTTCTTTAATACTAAGTATAGGATTTGGGTTTTCTGAAGGGAATTTTGAAAGCTGGGTAATTACGTCATCAGCCTGTTTATGTTCGGTGATATCACGTGTGCTCACTACAAACCCCTGGTTAATATTCTCGGAATTGATATATGGGGAATAAATTATATCCAAATATCTCTTCCCAAGTTTAGGGAAACTAATCCACTCTTGATAATGGACCTTTTCTCCATTCATACAACGATCTGCGTATGGCTTTAATACTGTTTTAAATATTTCTTTACCAAATATTTCAGATACAGTATGTCCGATTATCTGTTCAGAAGTACAGTTAAAGGCACTAAGGTAAGAATTATTGACTGCAAGGTAAGTATACTTTTTATTTATGAGTGCCAGCATATCCTTGGAATTGGATACTATATGGGAGCACTGACGTAGTATCTCTTCTGTCTGTTTACGTTCGGTGATGTCCTCAATGCCTAATAAGATAAGTTCTTCTCCTTCTTTTATAATTTTTCTAGCATTAAGGAGCATTGTCTTTTGTCCAATGGTCTCAAATAAATGGTTTATTTCTAAGTCTTCAATTGTTGTTTTTTGGGAAAGAATCTCCTCAAGCAGTTTTCGTAACCCAGGGATATTCCACTGTCTGTTACTTAGGTCATATAATAACTGCTGTTCAGTTTCTTCAGGAGTAACGTTAAAGGTTTTGTAGAACGAGGGATTTGCAGAAACTATTCTGAGGTCACTATTCAAAATCATTAAAGACTCACGTACTGTCGCTAAAATATTTTCAGCATATTCCAGATCAGCTTTATTCCTGAGTTCTGATCTATGTTTATTTTCATGATTCATTATTAAACCTTTCAATTTTTTATATTTGCTAAAAATATTTATATACGTCGCATAACACCGATAGTACTAAACTTGAATTATTAGTGTAATATATTTATATGTTTTGATATCCGTTTAATTATTATTTTATCCAGTAATTCAACATGCAGTAAATGCTTTGCCACATCAAAAACAGGTCCTGTCCGCTTATTCCAACTTGATAAAACTATAGTCATTAATCTAACTCATTTCTGTTTGAATCTATTATAGCAATATTCATGCCAAATATTACAGAACAAATATTTACGATTTGGACATACGTCCTATAATCGTAAATTTATCCTTTTCACTGATTTTAGCTGTATCTATATTGTAAAACCATATCTTTTATGTGTCTTTATTCCATATATGCTGCCCTTATGAAAACACTCCTAATTTATCAACAGCCTTAGTATTGGTAAAGTTTATATTTCTTCCAACTTTTCTCAGCATTTTCATTACAATGTTGTGCTGATTTAAGAATCCAGTCAGATGCTTTGTAAGAATTCTGTTTGACTCCATGTCCTTTTAGGTACATCAAACCTATCATAAGTTGAGCATCACTATTACCTTGCTGTGCTGATTTATTAAACCATTCAAGTGCTTTAGTGTAATTATATCCATTAAAGTATTCTTGTCCTTTATTTAAATTCTCTATTGATTCTTGTTTATTTATGTTATCTACTTCACGATATGAACGATTACATGACGATACACAACATAAAAATAACATACTAAGCAGTAATATTATTATTTTCATAACTATAACTTTCGTTTTATTGTTTCTATGGATATCCACTATCTAATAAATATCCTATAATCCTTTTTATCTCTGCCTTTCAATTCATAACAGACTATACTCATATTTTCAATTTTCTTATTGCCTCTTCAGATAGTTCTAAATTTTTTATCTAAGTTAATAAATTAGCATAACTTATGCCATATCTTTACAGTTATGGGGAATCATTATGCCTTCCAGGCATAGTTTCTGTCGAAAGAGAGAACATTCAGTTATATATATTCAAAATTACTCAGGAAAGATTCAATTCATATTATTGCATAAGTGCAATAATATGAATTATTATAGTGCAATTATGCAATGTATAATCTTTTTGTCTAAAACAATATCTACCAGTTTTAAACACTAACAGCTTAAGCTAAAGAAAATTATCAAGTTTGGCATTAATATTGCTTCTGAATTTAATTAAGAACTTCATTAACCTTAAAAATTAAGATTAAGATAACAACTTAATGAAATATTATAAGACAATAGAAGGAACAAAAAAATGAGAATTGCAATCCCAGTAGCCCATGAAGAGCTCTGCATGTATTTTGGACGTTGTAATAGATTTTCTGTAATTGATGTTGATTTACGTTCTAAACACATAACTAGGAAAAAGGTGATAGACTTATCAGGATATCAACAAACTGATATCCCGAAATATTTGAAGAAAATCAATGTTGATATGGTCATAGCAAATAGTATATGCCATAGCACAAGACAAAAACTTTCCGACAAAAGGATATGTCTTCTTTATGGAGTACAGACAAAGAAACCGGAAACTTTAGTTACAGAATATGCTGATGGAAACTTATATGCGCGAAATCATTATTTATAATAATATTTATGGATGAATATGGGGGAGGGTCATACAATGTATACACAATTGTATAATAGAAAGGAAAGCATTGCCGAAGTTCATAATAACTGCATATTTTGTGGTGACAGGAATCCGTTAAGTTCAGCTTTAGTGTTTCAAACGTTGAATGATGACAGTGTTACTGCAGAGCTTCAGGGAAGATCGTTTATGCAGGGCTATCAAGGAGTTCTTCATGGAGGTTTTGTTTCAGCTCTGCTTGAAGAAGCTATGGTACATGTCCTTTTCCAGAAAAAGATTAAAGGTTACCCCATCAACCTTAATGTCGCATACTTTAGGACAATACCCTCTAATGCGAATTTAACCTTAAAGGCAAAATTAGAAGGTGAAGGGCCCATGATATACAAATTATCAGCTGAATTATTTTTAAATAATAAATTAGTGGCTAATGGAAGGTCTGATTTTGCTAACATAAAGCTGTTCGAGATTTGATAAGAACTTTGGTAGCATATCTGCCAATTAATAAAGTATTCAATTCATATGGAGTTGTTACCATGAGAAAGATTGCGATAACAATACTTGGCAATAGATTTGCACCTGTTTTTGATGTATCAGGCAGTTTGTTAATATTAGAGATATGCAAAAATGCTATCATCAATAGTAAAATAGAGAGTTTGGATACTCATAATATAAATCTAAAATTTGCGACTATTAAAATGTGTGGAATCGATTTATTAATCTGTGGTGCTATTTCCAGACGTTTTCAAAATAAAGCACAAGAGTACGGAATTGATTTAATATCATTTATATGCGGAAATATTGAAGATATTATAAATAGCTATTTATCAGGCAAGCCTTTAAAACAATTTTTTGCAATGCCTGGTTGCAGCAAGCAAAAAGGCAAAAGTAAAGTAGCCTCAAAGAAATAGGTGTATAGCATGATATATGCTAAATATACCATTGATGAGAGGAGGTATTAAAAAATGAATAGTATGTTTAATACAGATGGAAGACTACATATACCTGATTGGATCAAGTCCTGTAAACCTGAAAGATTGAAGGATAACTATTTAGTAAGGGAAGGGTTCTGTCCTAAAGGGCATAGTCTTATGAGCAGCATCAAAATCAATGGATTTAACGGGATTAACTTATTAGTAACAGATCAGAAAGGTGAAAGAAAATGCGAGGTTAACCTTTCACCATTCGCTGGAACAGGTGATTATATTATTTTGTCCGGTAAACCTTTTTTTAATAATGACATTGTAAAAGTATTTTGTCCAAAATGTGAAACAGAATTAAATGTTTTATTTAATTGTAACTGCGGTGCTCCTATCTATATCATATATGCAGATAAGTATTTAGATTGGGATTATGCGTTATCATTCTGCTCAAGGGTAGGTTGTTCAAAAAAAAATATGTTGAAATCATCAAAAAATATCTTTCTGGAATTTTATAGTAATCATGAATTTTAAGTGACAAATATATTCAATTTTTATGTAATTGAGACTACTTATTAGTTGATATATAGAAATATAAATGTTTAGGAGAATGAATAATGGTTAATTTTACATACTATGGCGATCTTCTCGGTATTGGTAGTTACTACAATTTAAGTCCTGCTGTCGCTCAATTAAAACTAAACGAGTTTTACACGGAAACTTTTAATATATTAAAGAGTTTTGTAGAAAACAATGATAAAAATAAAATTGAAATGTTTAGTGACAGTCTCATTGTTGTCGGTACTGATCCCTTTGAAGGTCTTAAATTATTAGGATTACTGCATGCCAGTCTTCTTGACAAAGATATTCTACTTCGAGGTGCTATGGTTAAAGGAAAGCTTGAATTTGAATCTCAAGTAACAATTAAAAATTTTTCCAAAAGATTACCTAAAGATGATATTTTGGCTAAGGCGGCAGGGCTTGAGAAATCTCGTAAAGGAGCCCGTTTACTTATAGAAAACTCACTTGCTGAAATGCTTATGGGTGAATGTCCTGAGTGGTTGACTAATTCAGGTTATTTCCGCACAAAAGAGTGCAATCCTCCATATTATAGACTCTTAAGAAAAATATCACCTACTCCGGATTATCATAGTTTTGAATATTTATATTACTGGACTGACGAAATTCAAATTTGTGAATTTAGTAATAGAATAAATCATCTTATAAAAATTGCTTCATTACATGAAAGTCCAGGGAAGGAACATTATCAGGCTACAGCAAAGTTGATGGAAAGATGCGAAGGCAGATATAATGAAACAAATCCAGAATTTATTAAGAAAATTGTTTAAGATAAATGTTTATTTAAGTAACTATAAAAAAGGTTAATTTGAGGCATAAGAATATGCAAAAGTATTACAGTTTTTCAAAACAGGTATTTATTTATAATATTTTTGGATTTTTTCTAACTATATCATTTTTGTGGTTGAATGAATTTTTTGACTTACCTCATCGGTTGTTTGGTGGCATTATCACTCCAATAAATATAACTGAAAGTATTATCGAAACTATATTTGTATTGCTAATATCTGGTGTCGTTGTTTTTTATATTAAGAAAGTACTAAAAAAATGGGCATTAGAAGTAGCTAGACGCAAAAAAGCTGAAAAGGAACTATTGAAATATAGTGATAATCTGGAGGTGCTTGTAAAAGAAAAAACTAAAAGACTTGAGAAGGAACATTATCATTTAGTAAAGGCTCAGGAGATCGCACATGTGGGAACCTGGGAGCTTGATGTTATTACTAATATATTTGAATGGACACTGGAAACATACAGAATATTTGGGATTACTGCAGGGAAGCGGGTAACTTACAAATCTTTTCTGAACTGTGTTCATCCTGATGACAGGGATTTTGTAAAAAGAAGCTGGATTGCCGCACTCAAAAATGGTGTTCCCTACGACATTGAACATCGAATCATTATAGGGAGCCCATATGATTTTGAAAATAGACTAACTTTGAAAAATAGCATTAAATGGGTTAGAGGAAAAGCTGAATTAATTGATGATGACAAAAAGATCATAAAAGTAATGGGTACTTTATCTGATATCACGGACCAAAAAGAGGCTGAAGTTAAACGCCATTCGCTTGAAGTACAACTGCTTCAGTCTCAAAAAATGGAAGCTATAGGTTCATTGGCTAGAAATATGGCTCATGAGTTTAATAATATTATCGGGACAATAATGGGGCTTACTGAAATTGTCATTAATGGACAGCATGTTAATGCTGAGGACAAAGGATATCTCAAAGAAGTTTATTCTCAGAGTGAAAATGCTTCAGAATTAGTCAACAGTATTGCTATTTTTGCCCGCAATAAAAAACAGGTGTTTTTGCCTATAATACTATCTGATCTGCTCAAACGTATAACTAAAATGATTGAAGTTATTCTTCCTGAAACAATTGAAGTCCGTCAGCATATAAAGAGTCCCTGTCATCACATATTAGGTGATGAAACACAAATTCAGCAAGTAATAATTAACATATTTAATAACGCTCGTTATTCGATGCAGGGAAACAATGGAATTTTAGAAATAAATTTTGAGGAAGTAGAGTTTTGCATAGAACAATCCAATCCTTTTGGCATTACCATGCCTGGTACTTATTTAAAATTGAGTATAAAAGATACGGGCTGTGGAATGAGTGATGAAGTCATAGAACATATATTTGATCCATTTTTTACAACTAAAGATGTTGGAAAAGGCTCTGGTCTAGGCCTCTCAGTAGTATATAATATTATAAAAGCACACAAAGGAGCAGTCACCGTAGAGAGTAAACTTGGAAAAGGAACAACATTTCACCTTTATTTCCCAATAATTAAAACTTTAGCTGTGAGAAAACCCCCTTATTTAATTCCCGTTAAAGGCAATGAGCATATTTTGATTGTCGAAAATGAAATTGCTCTGCGGAAGTCTTTTGAGGTTTCTTTGAAAAAACTTGGATACAGTATCACTATTGCAGATAACGGTTATGAAGCATTAAAAATATTTAGCAGTCAGCTGGATAAATATAACCTTGTCTTTACTGATCAAGTAATGCCGGTAATGACAGGAATTGAACTAAGTAATGAACTTAAAAAAATCAACCCGAATATTCCCATCATACTTACTACTGGGTACAATGACATTTTAGTTGATAAAGATACCAACAAATACAACATTAATAAAATATTAACAAAACCAGTAAAAATCACGATACTTACACAGGCTATTCATGAATTGTTAAATAATAAAAAGGAGGTATAAAATGAAACGTATTCTTTTAATAGACGATAATAGACCTTTTCGGAAGATGCTGAAAATTGCTCTTGAGAAGGCTGACTATGAAATAGAAGAAGCTTCTGATGGAAAAATCGGATGCGACCTTTATTTTAAGGGTTATTATGACTTAATAATCATGGATCTTTTTCTCCCCGAAAAAGATGGGATACAGGCTATACATGAAATAAGAGAAGGGGGTACTGGAGTGAAAATTATTGCTATTTCCGGGGTTTCCTCTGATGGGCGAACTAACTTTCTTTTAGATAGAGCCCATGAATACGGGGCTGATATTGAAATGAAAAAACCTATAAAGATTAAGGAACTGGTGAGAAATATCAAGGATTTAACCGTATAAAAAGCTATTATTATAACGTTAAATCCTTTAATGTCCAGGAGGAGGAAGAGTTATGAAAAAGCAATATAAAAAATATTTTATAGTTAACATTTCTGCAATTATAGCCATAGTATTTATGTTGTTTTTTTCGGGATGCGAAAAGAGAGGAAAAAATGCAAAAGAAAATTCAGTACCTACTTCAAATGCCTTAACTATGGCCGCTGGTGCTCAACCTTTTGCAATTATATCGGTTCATGCTATTCATCACTATCATCATAAATGCATGAAGGAGGATAAGCATAATAGATTAAGTCAATCAAAGCTAAAACCAATCCAAACTGAAGGAATAGAAAAATGAATATATTCAAAATATTATTTTCAACTGTACTTCTAGCTTTTGCTGCATCAAGTGTTTCCTTTGCCATCGAAGCTCCGCCATCAATGACAAATGAGAATTACAAATATGCTGTTGAAGATGCTAAAAATCCTGAACCACATGAGATTTATTATAATCTCATAGCTATTAGAAAAGATAATAAGGACATTATTTTAAGGGCCAAGAAAGATAATTTGCAGGTACGTGTAATTACTATCATTGATAATGGTACATATAAAGAATATTACAAGGGAAAAGATTTTAAGAACTATTCTCTTCGGCCGGACTTATGGGTGACAGTAGAACCTGAACTTATTGAAAAAATCAAGAAAAATAAAGCTCAGTTTAACGGTACTGAAGAACAGAATAAAATGCGTATAAGAGAAATATACGGTTTTCCCCCGGATAAAAAAGTTGACCGTGTTGTTGTTTTCTGGGTCGATGCTGATAATGATCATATGTTTAGACCATCTCCTGACAGTGAAATTGATGATAAAAAAGCTGAAATAAATTTTCCAAATGATGTTACTACAGAACATAGGAAATATATCAATGGCCTTAGCAGTCATCAGTTTTTTTCAGGAGAAGAGGTATGGGTAAGTGGCGGTAAAATTGTAGGTAAAGAACTGAAGGATGCCTATCCATGGACCCAGTTGGGATATTCTTATGACTGGGGAAACAGATGTGATAATATTCATAATTACGGCCTGTCAGAATTTGTTGTTAAAGGATATAAAAATTGGGGAAATTTCCACAATATAGAAATTGAGGAAATTGTGACATTGGAAGATTATATAAAAAGTGCCAAGGTAGAAAATAGTAATATTTAACAAGTTTTTTTGGGAGTTTATTATGAAAAATGAAAAATACCACATTTATAAAATAAAACAAATTTACAATATTGTATTGATAATAGTAATTGTAATTGTAAACCTACAGTTTTACTGGAGGACTCAGCAAAGTTTGACTTTTACGAAAATGGTAATACTTCATTACCTGTGAACCCTGAGAGGATTTAAAGGTAAGAAAATAAATTTCAGCATTCAAAAGTTTTGGGTAAAGGAAGTGGAACTATGTTTCGACAGCAGGTCTTGATTAATTATTAATCAGTAATTATAAAAAATCAAGAACTAGCAGATAGGACAGAAAACAATATACAACAGGAAAATTTACAGAAACTATATGCTTATTAATTAAAAATTTGGAATAATGACTTAATGACAAATCAATCCTCAAACCCGATAACTATGAAAACATCTACAGATGTGATACTTGAAAGTATATCCAATGGGGTTTTTACTGTTGACAGAAGTAACTGGAATATTTCTTCTTTTAACAGGGCTGCAGAAGAAATTACGGGTATTAGCAGGAAAGATGCTATAGGAAAACTCTGCTCAGAGGTTTTTCGCTCAAGCTTATGTGGGAATGTTTGTGCATTGAGAGAGACAATTGAATCCGGTAATCCAATAATTAATAAACCATGTTACATTATAAACGGTAAAGGTAAGCGCATTCTCATAAGTATTTCAACAGCCGTTTTGTGTGAAGAAAACGGTACGATAAAGGGTGGCGTTGAAACCTTTCGAGATCTAAGTGAAGTTGAAGCACTCCGCAACGAACTCCATGAGCGATTTAGCATAGGAAGCTTAGTCAGCCATAGTCCTTCTATGCGTAAAGTTTTTGAGCTGGTTTCTGCAGTATCCTCAAGTTCAAGCAACATACTAATTCAGGGCGAAACTGGAACTGGCAAAGAACTGCTTGCTAAAACTATCCATAATTTGAGCGATAGATCTGATAAACCATTTATAGCTGTCAATTGTGGTGCATTACCAGATACACTTTTAGAATCAGAACTGTTTGGCTATAAAAAAGGTGCATTTACAGGTGCCGTTATAGATAAGAAAGGGCGTTTTGCACTAGCAGAAAAAGGTACATTGTTTCTGGATGAAATAGGTGAAATTACTCCCACTCTTCAGGTACGTCTTCTAAGGATTTTACAGGAACGCTGTTATGAGCCCCTTGGAAGTACTAAGGCTGAATGTTCGGATGCACGAATAATTACTGCCACTAATCAGAACCTTCTTCAATTAGTAAAACAGGAAAAATTTCGCAAAGATTTATTCTACAGAATAAATGTTGTAAGAATAGATTTACCCCCTTTGCGACAGAGGAAAGAGGATATTCCACTGTTAATCAATCATTTTATAGAAAAATTTAATAAACTTCTAATGAAGGATATTGAAGGTGTGAGCATCGAGGTATCCTCGATGCTTATGGCGTATGACTGGCCCGGCAATATACGGGAACTAGAAAATATAATAGAACGTGCCTTTGTTCTTTGTTCAGGAAGATTGATAAATACCCAAAATTTGCATGAAGAAATTATTTGCTGTAGAATAACTAATGATAAATTAACAGACATGGTAACTGTTAAGCGTATATCTGAAAAGAAGGCGATTATTAATGCCTTAAAACATAATAATTTTAATCGAACGACTGCAGCTAAAGAACTGAATGTTCATAAAACTACTCTATATAGAAAAATTAAGCTGCTGAAAATTGACTTGCCAAAAAAAAATGGTCGTATAAGTTAGCATACAAACCAAATACATTGCAGTAATGCAACTACAAACCAAATATATTGCAGTAATGCAACTACAATTTTGTAATAATATCTATTTTGCTACTATATAATATTCTTTTTTTAAAAAATTAGATAATAACCACTCCATTTCGTAACCATTACCTTTAATATTCCTTTATTTGTGATATTTGGCACATATTCTGCTAACAACAATTAAGTAGATAGAAGTTTACTTATTGTAAAAGATTCAGGTCTATTTGACAACCTAGCCTGGATAAGTTGAAACAAGTAAAAAGATTGAGGATGAAATGAAATTACCACCGGGAAAAGCTTTGGAACGTATTAAATCTAATAACGCTGAATTGATAGTAACATCTATGTTGAAGAAATATGTAAAAAGTGTCGATATGAGTTTATTTGAACTAACATTACCCAACATTTTAAAATATGAGAAAAATAAAAATTTTAGAATGATTTATGGTTGGTTAAGGTTCATATACTGTCGCAGGCATGTCAGCAGGTTATTTAATGAATACTATGCAGAACATATTATAATTCAAAGGTTGAGGGAGACAGGGCTATTAAGTGATAACAAAGCTAAACATAATGATATACAAGATTTTGTCGGAATTAAACTTTCTAAGAGGATAAAAAATAAACTCATAAATAGGAAATAATAAGATGTTCTCATTCAATAAAAAACATAAAATAAGACCCCAGATAATATTGAATGATAATGAATGTGCTGTTTTTGGCTATGGGTCACTTGTTAATATTCAAAGCATGGAAAAAACACTTAAGCATAAATACACAGGACCTATTATTCTAACCTACCTTCAAAACTGGAAACGTGATTGGAATGTAGCTATGCCAAACTCCTATTTCTTTAATGAAACTATCCATGGAAGATATTACCCTAAATATATTGTATATCTAAACGTAACTCCATCTGAAGGCAGAGAGGTGTATGGTAATTTATTTGTTATTAAAAAGAAAGAATTGGAATATTTTCAGGAACGTGAATGGATATATGATCTTATAGATGTTTCACAAAATATAAAGGACATTAATGTTTTAAGGGGCGTTATATATACTTTTACTGCTAAAAACAAATATAGGATAAATAATATTAATAAAGAAAACATGGCAGTAAGGGCCAGTTACTTTGATATTGTCCTAAATGCTTTTAAAGAGTATGGTGATCAGTCATTAAATGAGTATGAAAAGACTGTTGAAAAAATTTCTTCAAGCTACATCATCAATGACTTAAAAGATGATAAATCAAAAGTACCAATATGGCTTTAGATATCTGTTGGTAAATACTTACTCATGAAATTTATAATAAAATTATAAGTAGTGTTACAACATAAGTACTTTAAGGATTGCACTAAGTTGCATTTAGCATTCAAATTCAATCTTTATATAGTGTGTTAATTATTTATCACAATCAACTAGTCAAATATACACATATTAAATATTTGTTCGGTATTTGGCACGAATGTTGCTGTTTATAAAAGCAAACATAAAGGAGTTAAATTATTAATTATAGGTTTATCAATCTAGAATGGGTTGATAACCACGGTAATTAATGTGGCGGAGCATATATCAATTGTCAAAGAAACGGTAACCAATTAATGGAGGTAGAACTATGAAAAAGGTATTAATAATTTTTCTATTTCTTTCATTTACACTTTTATTTGGAGGAACACTCTCAAAAGAGCGAAAAAGAAATTGTAGTTATTGTGATGAAATACAAACATCCAATGTTGCTCAACAAGGAAATATGATTGCTCAATGTAGGCTGGATTGTATTTGTTTTAATTGGGTAGATTTAACTCAAAGCTATAAAGATAAAGTTCAGCCAATGGTAAAAAAGGCAGAAAAAAAGAATTTACTTACCTACATGCATCAGGAAGGAATTTTAGGAATCCCTGAGTTGAAAAGAGCTGCCATGCAAAAAGATAATTTATTTGCCAAGGAGCTACTAGCCTATATGTATTGGAAGGGGTTTTCAGGTATACCTAAAAACCCTAGTTTAGCAGCATATTGGTATAGGGAAGCCGCAGATAATGGAAGTATAAACTCACAATACTTGCTGGGACTTATGTCTTTTTACGGGAAAGGTGTAACTCAGGATTACACAGAATCTGTTAATTACCTACTGGACGCATCAAATTGTGGAAACAATCATGCTCAATATTTTTTAGGCTTAATGTACTATACAGGTACTGGAGTAAAAAAAGATTATATTAGGGCATATATTTGGCTTAAGGTTGCATCCTCATATGGTAATAAAAATACTGCTAAAATGGAAGAAACTCTTATAAATAAGTTAACTAAAGATGAACTTTCTGAAGCTCAACATATATCAGATCTAGTGATTGAACACCGTAAAGTTCGCATGGATCATTGCAATAAAAGATTAAAGATAATTGAAGATAACCTTAAGCAGGGATAGATGTGTTTGTTTCCATAGATTTTGCTTAACATTGATAAATAGACAGGAGTTAAGTTAATGACTATAGCTTTATAAATCTGGGATAAGCGGATAATACCGATTTTTGAGGAACATGATAAAAAAATATTCAAACGGAACTTTGTAAGGCTGACCTCCGGATCAGTTTGAAAAAAGCTGTAAAGTTACAGCAATTAGGCATTGATACGTTAATTTGCAGAGCTTGTAGCCGTGCTGGTGAAATCTTTTATAGATATGTATGGAATTAGTGTTATATCCTTAATATCAGCAGATGTACAGCAGGTTCTTAAATCCTGGCTTTCAGGTAATTTTGATGAGGTAAGTTTTACGATTCCTGGGTGCCGTAAGTAAAAAGAATGTGAAAATAAACAACGTTTACTAAGCAGCAGAAAAAAACATGACAATATCTAAAGTGAGGTTATTATACTAGAGAAAGATAATAAAGAATCGATTAGTTTGGGCCATTTGGTTCGGCCTATAACAAGGAAAGGAGATAGAACAAAAATGGGAGGACTCTTTTTAGAGGGTGCACATGTCGGTTGTATCTGTCCTACATGTGGTTATGAAATGGCTTATATTGCATCTGAACCATGTGCACACACATTATGTCTGAAATGCAAAAATAAAATGATAAAAAAATAAGAGTATTGGAGGGGTATTATGCCAGGTAAAGATGGAACAGGACCAATGGGAAAGGGACAAATAACTGATCGAGATAGAGGACAGGGTGCCCGATATGGCAGAGTGCAGGTAGGCAAAGGCAAGATGGGTGGTCCTTTCTCTGCAGGGCCGGGTGGAGAATGCTATTGTCCAGATTGTAACTATAAAATTGCTCATTTAGCTGGTCAGCCTTGTAATGAAAAATGGTGTCCGAAATGTGGAGCTAAACTAACAAGAAGATAATGCTAAAGGAGGTGTATCATGAAAATTGCAATTACATCACAGGGAACCAGTAGAAACCATCATATTGATCAACGGTTTGGACGAACGAAATATATAGCTGTTTTTGATACTGAGACAGGTGAATATATGTTCAAATCAAATAAGCAGAATTTAAATACAGCGCAGGGGGCCGGAATTCAAACTGCCCAGAATATTATCGAGAATGGGGCCGAAGTTTTAATAACAGGACATTGCGGTCCTAAGGCCTTCCATGTGCTTCACTATGGAAAAGTCAAGGTTTTTACAGGGGCGGACGATACTGTTAAGCATGCATTGGAAGATTATCGATATGGAAAGCTGAAAGAGATAGCTACGCCGGATGTAGAAGGACATTTGGCATGATATAAACATTTACAGGAAGGAAGGGAAGAACTGGAATATTGGGTAAAGAACTATAATAGACAGGGAATTAATTATGAAAATTGCAGTCACATCACAAGGCGCAAGTAGGAATTACCATGTAAATCAACGTTTTGGGCAGACAAAATATATAGTTGTTTACAATACAGAAACAGATGCGTATATGTTTAAATCAAATGAATTGAATTTGAATGCAACACATAGAACCGCAATTAAAACTGTAATGAGTATTTTTGAAACCGGGGCGGAAGTCTTAATAACCGGAAACTGCGGACCCAAAGCCTTACATGAACTTCATGATAAAAAAATAAGAGTTTTTACCGGAGTAATAGATTCGGTTAAACAAGCGATAAAAGATTATGGACGAGGCATGCTTAAAGAGGTTCATTCAGCAGATGTAGAAGAACATTGGTTATGATATTAACAATAGCTAGCGGAAAAGGCGGAACAGGAAAACAACTCTTGCAGTTAATTTATCTGAATACTTAGCAGGTAGGTTATCACTAAAAGAGGATGTAAGGCTTTTTGACTGTGATGTCGAAGCCCCTAATGCCAACCTGTTTATTAAAACAGATTTTTTGCTGGCTGAAAATGTATCAGAAAAGAAACCTGTATGGAATTCAGATAAATGCACAGGCTGTGGAAAATGTACAGATGTATGCAGGTATAACGCGATAGAAAAATATCTAAGAAAATTTTAATTTTTAAGGATTTATGTCATTCCTGCGGGGCATGCACATTTGTATATCCAAATGGCGCACTTGCTGAAGAAATTTATACTGTAGGGAAAATATTTTCAAGCGTCTTCAAAAGAAATATTTTTGTTGCGTATGGGTTATTAAATATCGGAGAAACGGCACCTCCGTCTATGATTAAGGTACTTATAAAAAATCTCCAAATGCGGTCAATATAATAGATGCGCCTCCGGGTACTGGCTGTTCAGTTGTAACTGCACTTGAAAACTCGGATGCTGCAATATTAGTTACCGAACCTACACCTTTAGTTTGCACGATTTAAAACTGGCTGTGGAGTTAACACATAAAATGAAGATACCGACAGGGGTTGTGATTAATCGCTCTGACAGATAATTTCTCTTATTGCTGATTTACCGAAACATCACTATCATTGTACTATTTTAGCAGTAAACACACTTTATAAAGCAATAGCAGAGTATTTACTGAAGCAACACTGTAAATAAGGAGATTATGTTATTATGACTACTTTAACATGTAAAACATATGATGATAAGAACTGTTCAGCACAAAAAAGCAAAGCAGTTGAATCTGATCAGAATTTTTCAGATAGGCAGCAGCTGCAGCAGCGCATGTGTAAAATAAAACATAAAATATTAATTCTTTCCGGTAAGGGAGGTGTTGGTAAAAGCACAGTAGCGGCTAATCTTGCAATGGTCCTGGCGCTAAAAGGGAAAAGGGTAGGGTTGATGGATGCTGACATACATGGACCCAGTATTCCCAAACTCCTTAATCTGGAAAGTGCTAAAATTAGTGTCTCTAATAATACTATCTTTCCTATTATTTACAGTGATACTCTGAAGGTAATATCCATAGGGTTTTTCTTGAAAAACCGTGATGACGCTTTAATTTGGCGCGGTCCTAGTAAATATGGGCTTATTAAACAGTTTTTGAAAGACGTAAACTGGGGGGAACTTGACTATTTAATCTTTGACTTACCGCCTGGAACAGGTGACGAACCGCTCTCTATATGTCAGTTGATAGAAGACCGTGACGGGGCTGTGATAGTTAGTACACCTCAGAGTATAGCTATTAGCGATGTGAGAAAATCTGTTAATTTTTGTAGAAAACTTAATTTGCCTATATTAGGGGTTATTGAAAATATGAGTGGTTTTATCTGTCCAAAATGCGGTGAACTAACTTATATATTCAGTCATGGCGGCGCTAAAAAAATGGCTGAGGAAATGAATATTCCTTTTCTAGGTGAGATTCCAATTGATTCAGATATAGTAAAAAAATGTGATTCAGGTAATTCTTTCATTTCTCAGCATAATAAGTCACTCGCATCAGTTGCGTTTAATAAAATAATTCAGCTATTATTAAATAATAAGGAGAATGAAAAATGAGAGCGCCAAGCGAAGCTGGTGCAAACAAGCTGGAAAAACCAGCCTGGGTAAAGTCTAACCAACAGCCCTGAACTGAACCTCGCATATGGTAAGGTAACAAGCCATGTGGTGCCGAGGGAACGGCAGTCTGTCAGCCGCAATGCGTCAGCTCAAGCGTGAAGGTATACAGCCCCGAAATAATTCTTGTTCTAATAGGACTAATGTTTTCATTTATCTGAAGTCGGAACTGATATATACGCTACAGGTGAGTATATATCGGCGTGGCGGGGTCTAAGTCCGTAGCGGGTAGACATAAAAGGTTTGTATCGGAACTTGGGAGAACCAAAGTGTTTCATGGAAGCTGTGGAAGAGCAGAAAAAAATGTAATGACACAGTATGTTGCTTTGGTAGTCGGACCAGTGCATAGTAGAGGAGTAAACAGGTTAATACCTGTTGAGGACAATCGAGTTCACTCGAAGGAGCTGGCAGTATAATGTAAAGAGGAAGTGAAAAGTTATGCCATACACAGAGGTGGGTACAACACAATTGAAACTTTCTCTTATAGCAGGTCATGCTACAAGAGATAAAAACATTCAGTTTACGAGTCTTGCTCATCTACTGGATAATGAATTTCTTGTGCAATGCTTTTATAGACTTAACAGAAATAAGGCTAAAGGAGTAGACAACGTAGGATGGTATGAATACGAAACAGGTTTAACGGAAAACATAGAAACTCTGGTCGTGAGGCTGAAAAGCAGGAAATATAAACCTCTTCCTGCACGTAGAGTGTATATTCCAAAGGGTGAGAATGAAAAACGTCCACTGGGAATATCGGCAATCGAAAATAAGATTGTAGAAAAGGGCATATCAAGGATACTGCAAAGTATCTATGAGCAGGATTTTAGCGACAAGTCCTATGGTTTCCGCCCAAATCGAAGCTGTCATCAAGCTTTAAACGAACTTGATAATCAAATTATGAGAAACCCTATTAATCATATAGTGGAAGCAGATATAAAAGGTTTCTTTGACAATGTATCACACGAACTGTTAATAAAATTTCTGGAAATCAGAATAAAAGACTGTTCACTGTTACACTTGATAAAGAAATTTCTCAAAGCTGGATATGTTGACAACAGTCTACTGGTTACATCGGAAAAAGGTACAGCTCAAGGCAGTATTTTAAGTCCGATTCTAGCTAACATATTCCTACACTATGTGCTTGATGTATGGTTCGAAACTACGGTAAAGAAACATACACGCGGTTATTGTGAAATGGTCAGATATGCTGATGATTTTGTGTGCGTTGTACAGTACGGAGATGATGCGGGGCGAATAGAAACAGCCCTGATAAACCGATTTAACAGATATGAATTGGAAATACATCCTGAAAAGAGTCGTAAATTCAGTTTCGGCAGATTTGAGACTGAAAATGCAAAGAGACAAAACCGACGGATAAATACATTTGATTTTCTTGGTTTCACACACTTTTGTGATAAAACAAGGAGAGGATATTTCAAAGTCAGTCGCAAAACAAGCAGAAAGAAATTCGTTAAAAAGTGTAAGGAAATGACAACCTGGCTGAAAAGCGTTAGAAATACAGCCAAACCAAAGGAATGGTGGAATACACTAAAGTCAAAACTTAGAGGACATTTTCAGTATTACGGAGTAAGTGGAAATTATGAAAGTATTAATGCTTTCTATAAACACACAGTAAGAGTGCTTCATAAATGGCTGAACAGAAGAAGCCAAAAGAGAAGTATGAACTGGAAAAATTTTAATAAATATCTGGTGTGTTATCCCATTCCGCAACCTAAAATCGTACACAACTTCTATACATTGTAAATGACATGTGAATTATACTGAAGAGCCGGATGTGGGAGGAGCAGCCGACAAGGCTACAGTCTAGCTGGTGAAAGTCCAGCCATGTTAATTGCCCATGTTGAGCATGTAGTGATACCACATCCTAAATAGGGTAACCGTTTAGGCTACGCGTGGTGTATAAGGCCTGGCCGCCCAGAAATGTGGTGGGAGCAACCTGAAGGTCGAGCGAGTATAGGAGCCTGAAGATAAACGAATGATTGCAGCCCCGAAATTACGGCTCTCTACTGAAGTTGCATAGTAGAGAAATTTTCGTGTGCCGAACTTGTTCCTGCGAAGGTGAGGCTAATATTTCTGAGGAAGAAGTGGGTAAATGCACTCAGAGGACACGGCGGGGTATGGATCCAAGCACCTATACAAAGACTGTAGAGATAATGTCGGGAAGGACCATCTGACAGCAGGAACTCGTAACAACCTGCAAAGACCAGGCATACAAGAGTAAAATCGAGATGTCTGGAGACTTTTGGTCTGGCGCATGAGCCAGTATGAGCTAAGAAGATTGGGTAATGCCAATTGAGACAGTGCAGGACGCTGTCCCAGAGGAGGTAACACCTCCGATGGGCAAAGGGGCTCTCGGTGAGTAGTGGGTATCGACAGGATGCATGACCAGACTCTGAATTGGTATAAGTGTAATCCATTGTTGGATATCGAGCTGTAGATATAACTTTGTTGTTTAGGGAAGTATGCATACGAGTGCTTAATTTTCGGACGGTAAAGGAAGGTTCTACAGGGAAAGCAGCTACTGCCGCCAACCGGATTCGGGAAATCCGACTGTCCGGGATGAGAGGAGGGCTTGGCAGAAACGTGAGCCATGGTGAGACTAGGAACCCGCCGCACACAAAACCGAAAGGGTGCGAATCGGACACCCTTACCTAACGTTGCGCGCGCTGTCATTCTACTCGACAATCTGCAAGTCCGGTTCTGTGAGGGGTGTTGAAATTCCCTTACATGATTTAAATAATGTGGCACTCCACATACCGAAAGGGTGGAGAAACAGAGAAAACAAACTAAATCTAAAATATGGGAATCATATTATGCCTACTCGACAAATTGCAATTCCTATAATTAATGGAGAACTCTGCCTACATTTTGGACATTGTGAAGTTTTTGCCATAATGGATGTAGATCCTAAAACCAAAAAAATTATTACAGTTAATATGGATGTTCCGCCGCCGCATGAACCGGGTTTATTGCCTAAATGGCTTAGCGAGAAAGGAGTTAATGTTATTATAGCAGGTGGAATGGGGATGAAGGCACAGGAGCTTTTTACTGCAAATAGCATTAAGGTGGTTATTGGTGCTTTCACTCATAAACCTGAAGATATTGTCTATGCTTATCTGGACAATTCACTGGTGACAGGTAAGAATGTCTGTGATCACTAAATACAGTTAATGATTAGTAGAAAAGCTAGATTGTATGAGAACCTATTTTGAATGTATTTCGTGCTTTCTTCAACAGACTTTATGATTACTTAATTTTGTATTATTGATTTCGGATTAAAACATAATTATACAGACAAGCTGAGACATGCGGGAGTCGAGAAAATATTAGTCTCAGCAGATATCAGTTAATAACTTTTAAATTGTTAAATTAAAGGAAATGTAATATGTATAAATATCTTTTTGGACCAGTACCGTCAAGGCGTTTAGGTGTTTCGTTAGGGGTCGATTTAGTACCTCATAAAGTATGTTCACTTAATTGTATTTATTGTGAATGCGGTATTACTACAAATTTAACTATTAAAAGAAAAGAATATGTTCCGTACAATGATGTGGTCAGAGAGTTGGAACATTATTTCAGAAATAGTCCAGATCCTGATTATATTACATTTTCAGGTTCAGGAGAGCCTACCCTTAATTCTCGAATTGGAGAAATTTTACATTTTATCAAAACACTGAAACCTGATATTCCCATAGCTGTTTTAACTAACGGCACGTTGCTTTATCAAAAACAGTTAAGGTTCGAATTACTAGAAGCAGATGTTGTACTTCCCTCGATAGACGCTGCATTAGATACATCATTTCAAAAAATCAATAGGCCGTTTCACGAGCTTAATATTGAACAATTTATTAAGGGTCTTCAGGATTTTAGAAATGAATATAAAGGTAAAATATGGCTCGAGGTATTTATTCTGCCGGGTTATAACGATGATATTACTAACTTAATACAGCTAAAAACAGCATTTGATAGAATTCATCCTGACTCCATACAATTAAATACGCTGGATAGGCCGGGTGCTATTGCAGATCTACGCCCTGCCAATAGAGATATTTTGCAGGCCGTATCAGATTTCTGGAAACTTGATAATGTAGAAATAATAGCTTCCGCACCTGAACGGAAAGAAATTAAATCTTATAGGGATGATATGGAAAGCGCTGTTTTAGAAACAATACACAGGAGACCGTGTACAGTTTCGGATCTTGCACAAATCATAGGTTCTCATGTTAATGAAGTTAACAAATATTTGAATGTTCTTGAAGCAGATGGCAAAGTTGAAACTGTTCGTCAGGAAAGAGGAATATTCTATCAAATTAAACGTAATTAAAGGAATATTAAGATGGGCTTTATAATTGGAAAAGGCTGATGCAAATGGAGCACTACTTCTTGCCGACAGAGGCTTCGACAGTATAAACTGCAGAAAATAATGGTAAAGAATCAAATTGAAAACAATATATGTCCAAGAGATACTCACGAACTGATAGAAAAGCTCAAATCAGAAGATTTAAGATTTCATCAAAACAGAAGAAGTCAGACTGAAGGAAGAATTGGAATTCTTAGCATTCCTTCTGTTAATTCAAAGTAGGGATCATCATTATATTTAAATAAAATTCTAGCCCCTAAAATGTTTATAATATAGCATAATTGCCATTGAATTAAACTTGTATATTTATATATAAATACTTGCAAACATATTAATTATAGCATTTTATTAAAGATTTGTTTATGTCGGATTTTTAATATTAGTTCAAAACGTGAATATATCAACCAATAGGGACGATGTCCCTATTATTTAATTCTATGATGATTTTCCCACCCCCTTTGTTTATTTACCCTCATAATTTAGGTGACCTAATGTACAGAACCATTCTTACTGAAATAAAAAGACATGCACCGTTTACTTTTAGTGGAGCAGTTTCAGGTATTGTTATCATGTTGTTATTTCAAAATTTACCCAAACATACGGCATTTAATATTTTCTATATTTTACATCCACTACATGTATTCTTAAGTGCTTGGGTTACAGCATCAATATTTAAGCTACACTCCAGTATAAAATTCGATAAAAGTTGCATTAAAGGAAAGTACTATTTTATTGAACTATTAGTCATCGGCTACACGGGTTCAATAGGTATTGCAACACTAAGTGACTGTATAATTCCTTATATCTCTGAAGTAATATTGAACATGCCTCATCGTCATATTCATTTAGGATTTGTCGAAATGTGGTGGCTTATCACTCCATTAGCCATAGCCGGAACCCTGCTTGCCTATTTCTGGCCGAAAACGAAGCTTCCTCATGCTGGTCATGTTTTGCTAAGTACCTGGGCATCTGTATTTCATATTATAATGGCTATCGGCAGTCAACTGTTTTTTATATCTTATTTTTTTATTCTTGTTTTTGTGTTTATTTCTGGATTGGCTCCATGTTGTATGAGTGATATTGTTTTCCCACTTTTATTTGTTCGAAATTCTCAAAATAAAAAATTAGAGGTAATCCGAAAATCTTTTAAGTTTTATATTTTATAAATTACAGCAATGTTGCTGCCTATTACAATAATCCCTCTAATTAAATTTTAAAATATCTCCGTTCATTCATATTGTTGTTGATTTTGATGGAATATGTAAATCAATAAAATCAAATATAACTCTTTTTGAGGTTAATATGAAAAAAAATAAAGATGGAATTAAATACTATGACCGTTCTACAGGAAAGGTCTGTAGTGAAGAAGTTATGGGAGATACCTCAATAAGATGGGCTTACCAAACAATGAGTGGCAGAGCTTTATCAGGAATACTTTTTGGAAGTTCATTTTTAACTAGGCTTCTCGGATTGTATTTTGACTCTCCTCATTCTAAGAAAAAAATACCCAGAGTTATTTCCGACCTCGGAATTAATCCTGATGAATTTGCTCAACCTCTCGAAAACTTTAAAACTTTTAATGAATTTTTTACAAGGAAGCTGAAAAAAGAAGCTCGGCCTTTTTCACAAGACAAGAACTGCTTTTTAAGCCCGGCAGACGGTAGAATTCTTGTATATGAAAATATTAATAATTTATCATCTTTTAAAATTAAAGGTATTGAAGACACTTTAAATAACCTGTTCGCCAGAGAAATGAGAGAATTCCATGATGGAAAAGTCGCTGTTATTCGACTCTGTCCAGCCGATTATCACCGATACCATGTCCCTTGCGAAGGTGTGGTGACTGAACAGGTAGATATAAAAGGGAAATATTATTCAGTCAATCCAATTGCACTCGAGTCTAAAAATCGTATTTTTTGCATGAACAAACGTTCTTTTACATTGGTTGATACTGAAATATTTGGTAAGATAGCATATATGGAAATTGGCGCTTTCGGTGTAGGAGGTATACATCAGACATTTACAGGATGCAGACTAGAAAGAATGCAGGAAAAAGGCTACTTCGACTTCGGCGGCTCAACTATAGTTTTAGTCTTTCAGGAAAATACAATAAAGTTTGATTCTGATCTCATTGAAAACAGTCAAAAAGGAATTGAAACACTCGTAAAAGTTGGCGATACTATAGCTCGTTGTGTTTAGCACCAACCGAAAGCCTGGTCTCTACTAATATTCGTTTAAAGGTAATTTATTAGGTTAACTGATGTTATTTAAACGAATTAACACAGTGTAAGGTCTTCTGAGTAAGCTTAGTTCCCATCTCCATTTTGAAATTATTATTGTTGGGAGAAATTACATATAGAGGCTTAAATGGTCATAAACTCTACTTTTTCATAATTGGGTGTATCTAAACAAAAAGGGGTAAATCGTCATTGGATTTAATAATATTATTACAATTTTAGCATCAAAACAATTCAATTTATAACGAATTTTCATCTCCCGTTATTAACTGCTGTAACTTTTACTAATTCAATCAATAAATATTTAATAGACTTCTTATGCATTTCTTCTAAAAATTAATATACTGTCACGTAACAAAAGAATTGTTTTTAATTATTCTTATAAAATCTTTTTTATACTTCCTGTCAGAAATTTTTGAAAGGACCTTAGATAAATATAAATAATTCCAACATATAACAGCATTTTGGGGTAACAGGCACATTCGTATTAATTTTTGCGGTCTAACCTGGGGTGTTAAGAATTAGCACTAATCCAGCAAATAATATGTCTTAAATTTCTAGAATTATCAAGTTGTCTTTTGATATGCCTGTAATCTTTTAGAAAACAGAGTAGTTCCAATGTTATCTTTAATCCATTTGGTAACAGTTTTCATACTAACTGAAGACATGGCTTCTGATAATTTTTCTGTAGTGAGTTCTCCTGTAAAAACAGGAATTGTCAGAATTGTTTTTCCAATATCTCTAATAGGAGTTTTAGCTGAAAAACTTTTATATTTTCCAAATACAGATTCTATGATATCAGATGTACCCAGATATATTTCACCTTTTTGAACGGCTTCGGTTTCATGTAATAGAAAGTCATAAAGGT
>Ga0307988_1000091_pt1 | contig 75517 bp, 73 predicted proteins | sample EllFjometagen183_FD_203166 | JGI IMG/M metagenome (GOLD analysis project Ga0307988, IMG submission 203166) | Marine microbial communities from Ellis Fjord, Antarctic Ocean - #183 | ecosystem: Environmental > Aquatic > Marine > Unclassified | place: Southern Ocean | collected 2014-10-08 | reverse complement strand
GAAATACAATCAGGGATTGATAGGAGAGATCCGGCTAATTGAAAGGCAGTTCGGGTACTAACCAGTTGCATAATTATAAATATTTCAGGATCATTTTTCGGTTTTCCAATTTTTTGCAACAGAGCCAACACTGGAGGTAATCTTGAATTTCAGATTATTATTGCTTGTTTCACTGCTGACCATCCTGCTGCTGAGCACAGCCCATGGAGAAGAGGGGAACCAATCCCTGACGATTCTCTCTCCGGACCTGACACGCAAACAGGAAATCCTTGATGAAGAGCCGGTTCTGACGTTTATCATTATCGGGAGTTCTGATATCAATGACATCAGCATCAACGGTCAGGCGCAGGATTTTGAACCGGCGAAAACGGTCGTGTTAAAACGCAAGTTCGAGTTTGAGCAGGGTAAGAGCCTGATTCGGATTGTTGCCACTGATGAAGCAGGAAACAGCACAGAAAGGTCTTTTCTGATCGGGTATGGTGACAAGGAAGTGGTTTACGAAACCGGTTCTGAGGATGAGGCACCCGGTCTCCGCTGGAAAGTTGACGTCAATGGCGGACTTGAGATGGACAGCAACCCCACCAACGATATGAGTTCCGCCATTGAAACGTTTGATGGTGTTGTCAGCGACGACGCACAGGATGACATACGGCTCAGATTGGAGGGCATTTTCAGTGCCGAATATGAAAAATACAATGCCACGGGTGGCGCCAGCATGATTCGCTACTCCAAGGGAGACCATGAATCCTTGAACTCCCTGGTGATGTTTGGTGGTATCGGTTATAAATTCTACCTTTCCCAGGGAAGAAACTGGACGGCGGATGCCATGTTCACGGATATCAACGTGGGTGGATTTGATTACGCCATGGTGCAATCCTTTTCGTCCGGTATCGAATTTCTTTCCAGGGGCAAAAGGGGCGAATATCGATCACTGAAACTGGGGGGGGACCTGATTTACAAACTGTTTGCCATCAGCAGCCGTGAAAGTGGATTTCAGGGTACGCTAAAATCTACTTTCCGATCCCTGGACCTGTCAAAAAACCACCTGTTTAGACAGTTGTTTGCCCTGGGGACCAGCACCGAAGGAACGGAACAATCAGAATACACATTCCTCAAGTTCGACTTCGACTGGAAAAACAAATGGGAAAGTGGTCTGATCTGGGACTTCGGATTTGGCATCCAGCACAGAACCTATACCAACGACACTTCAATTTCAAAAGACTCTAAATTGATCTCGCTGGGTTCAAAACCCGTTTCCATCCCATTTCAATTTGAAACGGGTATCGGTTGGCAGTTCTCAGAGAGCATGAAAGCCTTGTTCAACATTAACTATGTATTCAACCTGTCAAATGATGTCTCATACCAGCGATTGGTGAGCGGTTTGACAGTCAGTACCGTATTTTAAAGCCATACCGGGAGAAATGCATGAAGGGAATAACCCGCTGGTTATCGTTCCAGACACTTATCGCAGCCTGCTGTTTGCTTGTGTTGGTAGCTGGATGCAAAGATTTAAACGATAATCCGCCACCCGAGCAGGAATCGCAACTAAAAATCGATATCGCCAGCATCCAGGAGCAAATCACAGCCAGTGATATGACCCAGGAAGAGAGCACGACCGGCGGAGTAGTCAAATCCGTCAGCAGCAGTGATACAGTGGTCAGCAGTACAGCCAGAACCCTGCTGGTGGGGGCAATTGTCGTTACAAGGAGATCAACACCGTACCCGGAAGATACCACCCCGACAACCAGCATTACCCGTTTTTTTGGTGGCGACCTGACCGATTCGGGAGATTTTCTTGAACTGATCGATCTACCGGTATCACAGCAATATATTGAGTTCAAAGTCCCGCCTGCTTCTGCGGGGAACTGGCAGGTTTTTGCCATTGCATTCAGCACACAACCGGAATTAATCAGTGACCTGTCAGCTAGCGAACATAAAAATTCAGCCATCTATTACGGAACCCATGAAGAGTTTCTCAGTGCTGATGATATGGGTACCACAGCGATCCCCGTAAAAATGGGTCGGGTCTGCCTGTTGGGAACGCCTCCAAAGGGATGCGCCAGTTTCGGCGCTTCGCTGACGACAGATCCGGTGGTAACAGCCTCTGTTGAAATCATCGGTGTCAGAGCCAATGGACAGGACTACACGCCCAGCGTTGATTTCCCGATCTTTGTCAGAACGGCAGCAGAAGCGACAGCAGCCATTGACAGCCTGAAAACCATTCGTAACGAAATAAAAAACGACATGACCGCCACCAGCATGACTGTCCGCACCACCCACACGGAGAACACAACGGAAAGCGCTGAGTGTCAGGCCCTGGCAGACGTCCCTAACGAGAACGAATTGACCAATACACAACTAAGAACCCATTGTGAGGTTTCTGATTATCGGGTGACCTATTAACGATTGTCGAGCAGAATATGACCAGACTAGATAAGGTATATGCTGGATTGAAAAAATCACTGTTGGCGAAGTGTTGCTTCCTGTTCCTGGTCGCCACATGCCTGACTTCCCAGGCACTGTTTGGCGAAGAACCGGAACACCTGCGGCAGAGCGTCCGAGCTCTGGGCATGGGGGGCGCCTTTGTAGCTGTGGCAAACGATGAATACACCCTGTTTTACAATCCGGCGGGTTTACAGTCAGTGCAGCAGACCATTGTTGAGATCCTGACCGCAAGCGCAACCACTAACTCCAATCTACAGGATCTGTCCGAGGTGGATGCGAGTGATACAACTGCTACCTTCGGTGATCTGGTCGGGCAAAATATTTATACGGAAATAAACCTGGGCGCCATGAGCATCACGACCCCGGGCTGGGGATACTCCGCCTTTGGCAACTTGTTGTTCAACTCCATCATCAACAACCCCACAGTCCCCTATTTTGAAGTGAAAGCCTATGTTCAATACGGATACGTGGGAGGTGCCGCCTTGAGTTTCATGGATGAGATGCTGGATGTTGGACTGGCTATCAAATCCATTACCCGCATGGGAACAACCAAAACCGTCCATATTTTCGACCTGCTGGATGACGACTTTAATGAAACACTGGAGGACGATTTCACTGAAAGTAATATCATCACTTACGATCTGGGCGCCACCTATCATTTCGACCAGGTACCCAATGTTAACGCCAGGGCCTCCGTGGTGATCCGCAATATCGGGGAGATGGATTTCGGAGCCGCCGGTATGATCCCCATGACCATAGACGTCGCGGCCTCGGCAGACACAGAAATTTCCGGGATGGATCTGCTTGTCGCCATGGATTATGTGGACCTGACCAATGAACTGACAGATAATGTAAGTTACCTGAGAAACCTGAAACTTGGGGCTGAAGTCGGTATCTTCAAACGTTCGAATGGACATCATGCTTTATCACTCAGAATGGGGCTGAATGCCAGTCACTACCTCAGCGCTGGTTTTTCGATTAATCCGCCCTATGTGCCACTGAAAATCGATTATGCAACCTGGTCAGAGGAAATTGGATTCCTGGCCGGTAAGATTGAAGACAAACGGCAGTCAGTCAACGTCTCAATAAACTTTTAGGATGACCCCATAGGAAAGGTATGATGAATAGAGCGACAACCTTTTTGCTGGTTTTGGGAATTGCAGTCATTGGCGGATGTGCCAGCCAAGGGAAAAATGTCCTGTCTGCTTTTCAGCAGGAAGATGTCACGCCTGAAGCATTGCAGGAAAAGATGACATGGCTGGAAACCGATATCACAGAAGGTCAAACCCACAAGCAGTTTCGCATTGTCAAGGCCTTGCGCTATCAAACAAAATACAACCCAAACCTGGAAAAGCGGAAGCTGGCCGTCCGTAAACTGACATTTATTTCTGCCTTTGGTGATGACAACGATGTTCGTTCCAGTGCTCAGGCGCGATTGAGCAGCATCCTGAACAATCCAGACGAGAGCATTGACCTGCAGATTGAAGTTATCAGGGGAAAAGCCGACCTGACCCTCGGGAGAATGACATATGATGAGAAGGTCCCCTCACTGTTTACCAATGAACTGGAGGTTAAACCGGTATACCCGGACGAAGATCATCGTGAAGCAGCTCTGTTGTTTCTGATCGACCATTTTGAAGAGCAGGGACAGGACCTGCAGCAGCATATCGTCACCGCCTTCGGGCAGATCCTGGACAACCAGCCGATCTGTATAGAGGAATCGAACGGAAACTGTGAGGAATACGACAGTGACGTACAAGAGGAGTGGAAACAGCTGCTTGGCAAGCAAATCAACTACTGGACTAGAAACCGCTGCAATTGGGACCAGGACACTCTGCCAGCCGAAACCAGTGTGGCTCTAAAGCACCTGATGGCCAAATACTCGGACCTGGCATCCCTGGAACCGACTATCTGCAGCCCCTACCATCCCATTGCTGAAGACTATTCCGCACTGGACATTCAATCTATCAAAATACCCGACGCCTATTTTCAATATGGTATGGAGATTGGAGATATCAGGTCCAGGGGTATACATACGTCGAACATGGAGTTCGGGTTTGGAACCGGAAAAAGCTTTGGCGTGATATTGGGTGTCAATATTGACGAACAATGGATGGAACCCATGCGGGAGAGATACCTGACCATTCAATACCGCGCAAGCAATGACCACACCGTTATTGGTGCGACACGAGTGGAGAGAAACCCGGATTTCAGCCTGGTGGCGTCAGATGAAAATGATCCTGACGGTGCCGTTGATGGTAAGAGCCGCTTTATCAATGAGAAGGATGAAAACGAACTGTTTGCCTCATCAGTGATTGAGATAGAAAGCATCTCTTCCCACCTTCACCTTTACCTGGGAAGTATCAGCCAGAAACTCGGACTTCAGTACTTTTTCCGACAACCGGACATCTCCTTTATCGTGGAGGGGTCAACGCGTCCGTCACTGAGAACAAAAATACGGGACGCCGATACGGCGGCGAACGAAGACAGGGCTGAACGACATTCCGAGGCAACAGACATGCGAAATGATATACTGATTGGAGCGAAGTGGAACAACGTCAGCATACTGAAACAGATTTTCGTTGATAGAAGCGGCCGGGATGGCAGACGCGGAATCTTTAATTTCAAGCTGTACCACTCGATGCAACGTCAAAAAACCTATTTTGTGATCACAAGCCCCTTTTAACAAAGGCATGACAACTGACAGAAACCGTAAAAACCATAAATGGTCAACATGAAGCTGGACTGGATAAAAAAACTAGGTTTGGTTTTTCTGCTAACGCTGCTCCTCTTCGGCTGTAAATCCGTCGATGAAGAGACCGACTGCGTATACCACCTTAACCAGAAGGACTATAATACTGTGGCGGACGATTCGTCCTGTTCGACCTATGAACGGGCGAGTGCAGAACTGGGTCTGGCAGGATTCCTGTTTTCCAACTTCCTGGTTGGTGATGCCGCGGACAATTTCAGGCAGGCGTTGGGCATTCCCAGCTCTGCATCCTCCTGGGATGCATGGGCCGGAAAGACACACTATGAAAATGCCATGCGGTTCTCCGGGGATTCAGCAGGTGACAGCTATGATGGATTGACACGCCCCCAGGAAGATGCTGAGATCCACTACTTTTCAACAGTCGGCGCCCTGTTGGCAATGACCTATATCGAACTGGACGCCAACTCAGATGGTGACGTGTCCGAAACCGAAATTCAGACATTCACTAATATCAGAGAGACTACTGATGTCGCTTATGGCAAGAATGAGATTGCTCCGGCAGAATGGTTTGAATTTGATACTGGCGCACAGGTCTACCTGCTTGATCTGACTTCCGGGAAGTGTCTCCAGAAAGTGGTACCCAAATATGACGGCCTCTGGTCGCCTGGTACCGATTTTGTAACATGTGGAATTATAACGGGTGGACAATTGGACGGATGGGATCCTGTAGGTGAAGGTACTGTCAGCGGGGAATGCGCCGTGGTCATCAAGGTCGATGAAATCCAGAACATGTTCCTTGCTCCTTCCGGCAGCTCCATGTCCGTAGCGAATTTGACACAGAATTTTGTCACCTACGTCAACGCCATCGATAACGACCTGGTGGCTCTGGGTATAACGGAAGACAGCGACCTCCGCAAGGGACTGTCCGAATTCACCGCCAACATCGACAATGGAGGCACCTGCGAAAATGACACCCTGACCGAGGTGGACCAGATATTCAGCATTCTGGATGTAGCGGAAGAAAACGACCAGGGCGCATCAGACTACGAAAACCTCAATCTACTGAGTTATGATGATATCAGTTCCGCCAGTGACGTAACAGTGTCCCTTCCTGATTTCAGTATCGTTCTTCTGAGTCCTACACTAGGACTACCTGTGACCGTCACATTTTCATGCAACAATTCGAGCAGCCTGGATGCCCGATTGATATATAATGTCACTGGGACAACATACGTTCCTTACTATTCCGGTGCCGCTGCCGGTATTAACAATACATTTACAACCCTGAAGGATCTGAACACCGACGCGAGTAGCAGTGTGAAACCGAATATCGCCGGTGATGAGGTTATCTCCTTCAAAGAACTGCTCTGCATGGAGTAGCGCTCAGCGACCTCATGATCCCAACCTCAACCGAGAGCCTGATTCATAAGGCACTGCATAACCGTGCAGAGCTGATCTCTGCTCTGCATACTGAAGAAACAGATACCTACCGTTTATTCCATGGGGCTAATGAAGGGTTTCCCGGCCTGACCATTGACCGGTACGGCGACCGGATCCTGGTCCAGTCTTTTTATGAATCCCCATCAGACACAGACCGAGATCAGTTGCAGTCCTTCCTGAACCCTCAACTGGATTTCGAGCCCACGTACGATTTCAGGGATCGTTCAGTCTCCAAAACCGTCGACCAACAACCGCCTGACAAACCCACAAACAGCTCGCCATTCTCCAGTGAATTGGGGGTTCGTTACCTGACTAAAACGAGCTATCGCGGTCAGGACCCTTACCTTTTCTTGGATATGCGCGCCACCCGCCGCTACCTGCTTGCCAATAGCCGCGATCTGTCAGTGCTGAACCTGTTTGCATACACCTGTAGTCTTGGGTTATGTGCTGCTATGGGAGGTGCAGCAGAGGTGTGGAACATTGACTTCGCCGAATCGGCACTGGAGGTGGGACGGACCAATCTACTGGAAAACAGAGCCCCGGAATTTTCCCACCAGATGATTAGAGAGGACTTTTTCCCGGCAATCAGGCAGCTCGCAGGGATGCAGGTAAAGGGAAGGGGAAGGCGGAAAAAATATGGGAAATATCAGCCACGGACATTTGACCTGGTCCTTCTGGATCCGCCTCGCTGGGCCACTAGCTCTTTCGGTGCTGTTGACCTGATCAGGGATTACCAGAGCGTCTTTAAACCCGCTTTGCTGGTCACAAAACCCGGTGGCAGGATCATCTGCACCAACCATGTCCCGTCAGTTTCACTCGATGCATGGTTGGAGATCCTGGAAAAGTGTGCACTTAAAAACAGTTGCTCCATCGATATTGCAGCCGTCATCACCCCTGAAGAGGACTTTCCATCACCCGACGGCAAACACCCCCTTAAAATCGCGGTAATCGACCGCAAGTAAATACAGCCGAAGTTACTAACTAATCAGTTGCCTGAGCTGCTCAAGGAATATTTCCATTTGCGGTTGGGTTCCCACAGAAACCCGGATAAAATTCTGCAGCAGGTCTGTATCAAAATAGCGCACCAGAACCCCTTTTAACTGCAGTTTTTCATGAATATCCGCGGCTGCAGCATCCAGCACCCGGCAAAGGATGAAATTGGAGCGACTGGGGGTTACCTGGAGTTGCTTAAATTTGGAAAGCTCCGTCACTGTCCAGTCACGGATCCGGGTCATTTCAGCCACCTGTTTCTGGTAATACGGCAGGTTATTCAGGCAGGTCTCCAAAGCAACTTCTGCTGCAACATTCACGCTGAAAGGAGGCTTGATCCGCATGAACCCTTTGGCCAGCTCCTCTGACATGATTCCGTAACCCACCCTGAGCCCCGCCAGCCCGAAACATTTTGAGAAGGTCCTTAACACCAACAGATTATTGTGCGCCTTGACCTTGTCCAGGTAACTGACCTGTGAAAACTCGTAATAAGCCTCATCCACCAGCACCACAACATCCTGAGACAGGAAATAGTCCAGAACCGGCTCCTCCAGGAGATTCCCCGAGGGATTATTGGGAGAGCAGAGGATGACCATCTTGACATCCGTCAGGTCAATGGCTTTTGCCTTCTCAAGCGAAATGGAAAAATCATCTTCCCTTGGGTAGGAAACAAGCTGACCCCGATTCAGCGCTACCACGTGCCCGTAGTAAGAGAAGGTCGGCACAAAGCTAACAACTTTTTCACCATTTTCCAGCAATAGCCGACAGGCAATATCAATCAATTCGTCCGCACCTGTCCCCGCAACAACCATATCGGGTGAGCAATCGGCGTATCGAGAGATAACCTCTCGCAGGCGAACCTGGGCCGGGTCGGGGTAGATATGGTAGTAGCGGCCACTTTTCAGGGCCTGCAACACCTCAGGCGCGGTACCAAAGGGATTTTCATTGGCATCCAGCTTGATAACCTGCTCCTCGGGAATATTCAATCTCCTGGCAATCTGGTCAGGTGGTTCGATGGGAGAGTATGGCTTCATCTCTTTAGCGGACTTGCTGAAAAAACGGTCGATGGGCTTCATCTGTTTTGATTGTTGATGGGAGGTTCAGTGATCATTCCGTCAGATGCACTATTGTACGAAACAGTTTGTTGATTTTTGCAACTTGAATTGCATTATAAGGTTCTGGGTCAGCTTCGTGAAGACGTTTCAAAAAAAAATGAAAAATTCGTCAGATTGGTTGCATTTATTTCCTACATGGAATATGAATGAATTTGGTTTTATTCTTAGAGGTGTCAACAGAAACTAGTTTTCTGAAATTTATAAACGTTTGAATGCAATTTCAGCAAATGACAAACTGAACGGAACAATTTTTGATAACATGTTTTTTATGACTTCAACTTTGAGGGTAATGTGAGCGTAAGAATATACGTGGGAAACCTACCATTCAAAACAACTGATGCTGAGTTAAGGTCCTTGTTTGAACAGTATGGAGAGGTTGAATCTGCCGATGTCATTCGGTATAAAGGGTCAGGCCGTTCAAAGGGATATGCCTTTGTACTGATGGTCAACGGGGGATCGGAAAAAGCCGTAACCGAGTTGAACGAAAATGATTATCAGGGTCGGATGCTAAAGGTCCGGGTGGCCAAAACCCGGGAGAATTTTCCGCGAGATAAAGAGCAGGGTTCAAATGACGCAAAATCGTTGCGGATCGGGATTGACTGATTCTGCTGATCTGGCACGAGGAAAAAGACTGGATGAGATGAAACAGGAATTTGCAATCGCATCCATCCGTTGCAATTCCTGCTCTAAACTCTAGAAGTAATAATGAACGGAAAATGAAGGGAACGTGCTGAGTGAAAGGTCGGAAGCATCGTAGTTCCCGGCTTTCTGGATCCGATACCCGATCTCCCCTGAGAATGCAAAATTCGGGAGTGTCGTGAAAGATATTTCAGCGCCAAGAAAAGCCCCCAGAGATGTTCCTGTCCCACTGACATTATTGGCATCATCATTAATCTGCAGGTAGCCGATGGACCCCCCGTAGTACAGCATAACATTCTGTATATGCTTAAACGTCATACCCATCCGATAATCGATGGCAAAAATCTGCAGATCCTTCCCATCAACGCTGGCATTTCCATACGCCAGCAGCACATTCCCGAACAGATCGTTATCAAAGTACATCTTGTAACTCAATTGGTCACTGGCATAGTTTGTCATCCCTGACGCTGAGTTAAGGGTTGATTTTTTCTGCACATACCCGATTCCGTTCCGATGGTCCATTCTCATGCGGGATTTGGCAGTTGTTATCAGGCTGATACTGGATGTCGGCAGTTGCAGCACCCCGTGTCCAGCAGCAGATTCAACAACAATTGTTTCGCTGGTAAACTGGGTTATCGTTCCTTCAATCACCTCCCCATTGTTCAGGTATATGGTAAAAACATTCGGCCCCAGAATATCATCCGGTATATTCTTAAGCGATCCCAGGTAGTCAATCAGATGGATTTCCTTGATGGGGATTTCTTTGGTCTCTGTTTCCATTTCCAGCGTTATGGATTCCATCGAATAGTTCGTAATGGTCCCTTGAAGGACGTCCTCGTTCTCAAGAAGAATGGTCTCAGCATTCATGGCAGGTACCAGGACAAACAGCCCGATGATGAGAAAACAAATTGAATTTAGCAGTTTATTCATACCAGTAACCCGGTTGATATTTTTTTAATGGAACTGTTTTGCATACGACCCACTTACGGCCCTGTTTTTTTCAGAAATTGATAGTTTATGATTCAATCAGTAAATGCAAATGAACTACCCCGCCGCAAGCGGACGGGGTATCCTGAGAAGCGTGGAAACGCCCCAAGGGGCGGGGTATTAAACCCAATGCTTCGCAATAAAACACCACTCAGCCAGCAATATTTTAAAATACTTGATATTTAAGACTAATTTAGATTATCCTGTAACGAGATAAAGCAATTATGTTAGAAATGAAGTAGAGACCGGCAATTTTGATAAAGAACGCAGGTGATTCGTATCAAGCGCTTATTGATTAGCGGTCGATAATATCATTTCAAAAGAGTAAACTTTCAGTAAATAGTTTGATCGCAGTCGACACTTTTTTTCAAAGGCTAATGGCTTCAAAAACAGTTATCGCACTGGATGGTCCGGCAGGATCAGGAAAAAGCACTGTTGCAAGGCATCTCTCACAAACGCTTAACTTCGAGTACCTGGACTCCGGGGCTATCTATCGTACACTGACCTATTTCGGACTGCACTATCTGGGTTCAAGTTGCCAGGGACGGGAAGAGGAGATCGCCGCCTGGTTTTCAAAGAATTCGGACCAGATGAAAATCAACTACCAGGATCGTACACAGGTTATGTGGTTGAAGGGGAACGATATTTCACAGCAGATACGCACGCCTGAAGTAACCCGTGATGTTCGCTTCGTCTCAGACAGCCCTGCCTGCCGTGATATCGTCAATCAAAAGATGCGGGATCTGGCAGAACATTATCCAGTAGTGATCGACGGCCGGGATATTGGAACCAAGGTTTTCCCTCAAACGCCACATAAGTTCTACCTGGATGCGGAACCGGTAATCAGAGCAACCAGGCGGGCAAAAGAGATGGGTGTGCCGTTGGAGGGAGAAGCATTTGATAAGCTCCTTGCTGATATTCTCGATAGAGACGCCAGCGATATGGCCCGTAAAATTGCACCGCTGTGTCAGGCAGAAGACGCGCTCTTAATCGATACATCCAGCCTGGCCATCGACGAGGTCGTTGAGACTATCAAGACTCGCTTGGAGAAATAGGCTTAGTCAGCTCAGGAGATCATACGCCCTGAACAGCAGCAGAGGGTCAATGACGTATATGTGTTTCCCCTTGTACACCTGAATAAAACTGAAAACCGTCTTGGGAATACCAGGAGGGAAGTGGGAAAACGCGTCCACCTCTATCCTTTTCTGAGGCATTTTTTTAAGGGGAATGCGCATCAGAAGGCCGCTAAAGCAGATACCCAGAGAGAACGCACTGGAAACCTCTTTGACAAAGATATAGCCGCCATTGTTGAAATGGGATTGTGACAACCCCAGCAGGGCCCCAAAATGGATGAAATTTCCCTCCATCGGCTCTTTTTTTCTCGTAAACCGCCAGATGGACAAATCCTTTCCGGGGCGGGAGATCCAGACCTGACCTAGCGAAAAGTTGTGTTTGAACTCATTCGGATAGATACCGAAATAGAGGTCATTTTCCTGAAAAACGACAAGTGATTTATCCATCGGGTAGTTGAATTAGCAACCGTTAACATGGGTGATCACAGGAGCACTTAAATCCATGATCTTATGTCAATCATTGTGGGAAGGAACAGACCGCTTGTCAATTCGATTTTTCATCATCTCAAGACAGGGCTTATAAAATGCTTCAAAGCACGCACTATGAACTGCTTGACAAGGTTCGATTTGGTAAGGACGGCGACGAAAGAAAAGAAGCGCTGAAAGCATTAATCAACCTGGAATATGAAGCAGAATTTGATGATGCCGATTTGCTGAAACTATTGGATGATAATGATGCGGTCATCCAGGTCTACGCTATTGGTGCCATGGGGCGACTTCAGACTAAGGACTGCATCCCGGCTTTAATTGAGAAATTCACTGAATCAACCAACACGCTGATTCTAAATGAGTTGCTGAACGCCTTTCAACAATATGATTCGGATGATTTTTTGGATATTGTGATCAGCAAATTAAAAAAGCTGTACAAAAAACCCTGGTTTTTCAACCTACGCAAAACGGTTTTAGACAGCGATTCTGATCGGGGATTTGTGCTGAATCAAATTTTGATACCATCGCTCAAGTACATCAGGATAGCCGGCAATCCCAAGGTGGGGAAAATTGTTAAACCGTTTCTCGACCACGAAGATGCAAATGTTCGCTGGCACACCCTGAAGGTATTTGATAGTATAGGAATTGAAATAAAATCCGATATTCTGCAGGATTTTATCGTGTCAGATTCCAGCCCCCTTGTCAGGGAACTTGCCACCATCATTCTGGAAAGGCAGAAGAACAGGATAGTAACCCCGTAAGAGAATATTAACGGCCTCCGGGCCAAACAGGTGTAACAGAGGTAATGTGTTAGATCAAATCAATCAAAGCAATGATGTTCAAAATTTTTCCATCACTAAACTGGAAGAACTGGCAGTGGATTGCCGAAAACGGATCCTGGATGTTATCAGCCAGACCGGGGGACATCTGGCATCGTCACTGGGGGCAGTCGAACTGATTGTATCCCTGGCGAAGGTTTTTGACCTGGAGCGTGATAAAATTGTCTGGGACGTTGGACACCAGACATACGCTTATAAGTTATTAACCGGGAGAAATGACCGTTTTGAACAGATCGGTCGTAAGGATGGTCTGTCAAAATTCCTCTCCCGATTTGAATCGCCCTACGACCATTTTGGTGCCGGGCATGCCTCCACATCCATATCTGCATCGCTGGGAATCAGTAAGGCACGAACCCTTAACGGGGATGATTTTAAAACCGTCGCTGTTATCGGCGACGGCGCAATGACCGGCGGGCTTGCCTATGAAGCGCTCAATCATACTGGTGACCTGAACGAAAACCTGATTGTCATTCTCAATGACAACGATATGAGCATCGACGCAAATGTCGGGGCACTATCGCGAACCGTACTGAATATCTCCTCGTCCAAATCCTTCAATCGAGTCCGGGCAGAAATTATCCGTCAGATCCGCGAACACAAACTGCCGTTGGCTATCAGCAAGACCATGGACCGGGTTAACGATTCCCTGATGGCCTTTTTTACCAAGGGTATCTGGTTTGAAAAATTCAACTTCCGATATTTTGGACAGGTAGATGGTCATAATATCAAGGACCTGGTCTCTTTTCTGAAACTGGTTAAAGATATCAGGGGGCCGATCCTCCTGCATGTTGTCACCCAAAAAGGAAAAGGGTTTCAGCCGGCAGAATTCAACCCGGCTCTTTTTCACGGCGTCGGGCCTTTTGACCAGAAAACAGGAGAACCAACACAAGGTAAACAGAAGGGGAAAAGCTATACGAGTATTTGGAGCGACGCCTTTGCGCAGATCGTCGAGTCTGATAAGAAAGTAGTTGGCATCAGCGCCGCTATGTCCGCTAATACAGGTCTTGCTAAAATCCGGCAAAGCCATCCTGAGCGAATATTCGATGTCGGCATTGCCGAGGGACATGCTGTCACTTTTGCCGGCGGAATGTCCACAGAGGGCATCAAACCATTTGTCGTTATCTATTCCACCTTTCTGCAGCGTGCCTTCGACCACATCGTGCATGATATCTGCCGACAGAATCTGCCTGTTCGCTTTATTCTGGACCGCGGTGGTTTTGTAGGTGCCGACGGGGCTACTCATCATGGCATTCTAGACTTGACATACCTGCGTATGATTCCCAACATGAGCATTATGGTACCCAAAGACGGGGCTGAAATGCAGGCCATGATCAATCTGGCCCATCAATATGACAAGGGACCGATCGCCATGAGATTTCCCAGGGGCAACAGCTGCGAATATTCCAATCTCAGTCAGGATGCGCTGCCGGAAATCCCCTTCGGTAAAGGGGAAACCCTGAGGTCAGGGAACGATATCCTGCTGCTGGCGGTGGGCTCAATGGTGGATGAGGCACTGAAAGTGGCTGCAAATCTGGAAAAAGACGGGATCTCTGTTGGTGTCATCAATGCCCGTTTTGTCAAACCACTTGATCGAGACCTGATCCTGTCAGCGGTTTCCTCTGTCAAACTGGTTGCCACCATGGAGGAAAATGTCCGCATGGGTGGATTTGGCAGCGGCGTTCTGGAACTGTTGGCCGAAAGTGGCGTGCTTAAACCATTCGTTCAATTTGGCGCCCCGGACCGGTTTATTAAGTTCAGCAGCCGGGATGAGCAGATGAAGGAAGCAGGCCTGGATGTACCCTCAATGACAGCAAAACTGCAACAGGCCTGGAAACCGATCGCCGCACTTAAGAAAAATCAGGTGGCGGTGTAAATCCACCGCAGATGTCCCCCATCAGTTGCGCAAAATGGATGGAGGTCCGATCTTCCAGGTAGGGCGCAACCACCTGGATGCCCACTGGTAATTTTCCAGCGCTCAAACCCACCGGCGCAATGGTAGACGGCAGGTAAACCACGTTAGTCAAACCGGCCCACCCCATCACATTCGTATAAGGCTCTTCCCTGCCATTGACGGTCAGCGTTCTGCTGTACCAGGAGGTATGGTCATGTGGAAAAGAGGTGACGCAGGTCGTCGGGCAGAGAAGCACATCAAACTCCTTAAAGAAATCAGCCCATTTTTCCCTCAACAGTTGTCTTTGACTGTCCACCAGCAGCCAGTCACGATGCCGCTGAATTGCCCCCTGAATCTGAAGGGATTTATACTGTTTATCCTCATGTGACAAGCCCTGTTCCTTTTCCAGCCATTTTTCGAATATGACCGGCTCAGCACTGCTTCCCATCACCGCATTCAGAAGCAGGATAAATACCCGGTAGGATTCCTGAAAGCTGACGTCCGGTTTTTTGTCCTGGATATTAGCTCCTGCCGCAACCAGTTTGTGCACAGCAGCCTGCAGACAATCCCCTACCTCATTATCGACTGGACAGACAGGGTCGTCCATCCAGAGTCCTATTTTATAGTCTCTGAGCGCTTTTTTACGAGGGGCTGGCAATTTAACTTGCCAGCCTTTACGATCCGGAGGTTCAGGCCCTACAATCAAATCCATGAGCAACTGCAGATCTTCAGGACTGCGCGCCATGGGGCCATTTACCACAATATCTTTTTCGATACTGTAATCTCCCTTAAATATGCCCGGCACAGGCGGCAATACACCATGATCAGGAACTATACCGAAGGATGCCTTATGCCCGTATATCCCGCAGAAGTTCGCCGGATGACGAATCGAACCGCCGATATCGTTCCCGATGTCGGCTGCTGTGAGCCCCGCAGCGACTGCAGCGGCAGCCCCTCCGGATGATCCCCCTGGGGTGCGGGTGATATCCCATGGGTTATTCGTCGTTCCATGCAACTCGTTGTAGCTCTGAAAATCAGCGCCGAATTCCGGAAGATTGGTCTTGCCAAAGATAATAGCACCTGCGTTCAGCAGCCCATCTACCAGGGTTGCACTCCTGGCGGGCTGATGGTTTTCGAGAAATTTCGATCCGGCGGTGCAGGGCATACCGGCCACTTCGATATTGTCCTTGATCGTCATGGGAATACCATGCAGCGGTCCCCAGTTGTCACCAGTAGCAATAGCCTGATCCGCTTCTTCAGCCCTTTTGCGCGCTTGTTCAAGGCCCGTCGCAATGATGGCATTCAGTTCAGGGTTCAATCGCTCATATCGTGCAATATAAGTATCCAGCAGTTCAGCTGAGGAGAGTTTTTTCTCCCGAATCAACCGAGCCAGCTCAACGACCGGCTTGAAAACAATATCAGACATGTTTTTTATTTATGATAGAAGGTGATGAAAATTGATAAAGTGAGAAATCAGTCCCGGGTCAATTGGCGATATTTAATTCTGTGAGGCTGATCCGCTGCATCTCCCAACCGTTTTTTCCGGTCCGCCTCATAATCAGAATAATTCCCTTCAAACCAGACCACCTGACTTTCGCCTTCAAAAGCAAGAATGTGGGTTGCAGTTCTGTCCAGAAACCAGCGATCATGGCTGATGATTACCGCACAACCTGCAAAATTCTCCAGAGCCTCCTCCAACGCCCGCATCGTATTCACGTCCAGATCGTTGGTTGGCTCATCAAGCAGCAGGACATTGGCTTCTGCCTTCAACATCTGGGCAAGATGGACCCGGTTGCGCTCTCCACCAGACAGAACCCCCACCTGCTTTTGCTGATCAGAACCTGAGAAGTTAAACCGGCCAACGTAGGCACGCGAATTGACAGAGCGATTTCCGATCTCGATGGTGTCCTGGCCGCCGGAGATCACCTCCCAAATCGACTTTTCAGGATCCAGAGAATCCCTTTCTTGGTCAACATAGGCCAGCTTAACACTCTCGCCAACCCGGATTGTCCCACTGTCCGGCTGCTCTTTGCCGGTGATCATTTTGAAAAGAGTGGTTTTACCAGCACCATTTGGGCCGATAATACCAACAATACCACCCGGGGGCAGAGAAAAAGACATATCCTCAACCAGCAGTCGATCATCAAAAGATTTTTTTATATGTTCACCTTCGATCACCATTTTTCCCAGCCGAGGTCCAGGTGGAATGAAAATCTCAAGATCCTGGGCCTGTTTTTCATTTCCTTGTTGCAGCAGATTTTCATAGGAGCTGATTCTGGCTTTCGACTTTGCGCGTCGCCCCTTTGGCGACATCCGAATCCATTCCAGTTCCCGCCGAAGGGTCTTTTGCCGCTCACTTTCGTGTTTCTCCTCCTTTTGCAAACGATTCTGTTTCTGCTCAAGCCAGGATGAGTAGTTCCCTTTCCAGGGAATACCGTGCCCGCGATCCAATTCCAGAATCCAGCCGGCGACATTGTCGAGAAAATATCGATCATGCGTCACAGCGATAATGGTTCCTTCATAGTTCTGTAGGTGAATTTCCAGCCAGGCAACTGTTTCAGCGTCCAGATGGTTGGTTGGCTCATCCAGCAGGAGAATGTCCGGTTTCTGCAGTAACAGTCTGCACAGAGCAACCCGCCTCTTTTCACCACCGGAAAGAACCTGAATCTTTGTATCCCCTTCAGGACAGCGAAGCGCATCCATTGCCATTTCCAACCGGGAATCAAGGTCCCAGGCATCCAGATTGTCAATTTTTTCCTGCACAGCCCCCTGTCTCTCAATCAGAGCATTCATCTCATCGTCAGACATGGGTTCTGCAAACTTCTCATTAATATCGTTGAACTCTTTCATCAGGCTGACCGCTTCGTGGGCACCCTCTTCTACAACCTCTCTGACTGTCTTTTCATCGTCCAGTTCCGGTTCCTGTTCCAAAAGACCAACAGTGATACCCGGATTCAGCACTGTCTCCCCGTTAAATTCCGAATCCCTTCCTGCCATAATACGCAGTAAAGAACTTTTCCCAGAACCGTTCAAACCCAGCACGCCGATCTTAGCACCGTAGAAATAGGAGAGAGATATATCTTTGATGACCTGTTTCTGGCCGTGGAACTTGTTTACCCCCATCATTGAGTAAATGATTTTATTATCTTCCGTTGTCATTGTGTGATTTTCTCTCTTGTCTGGTTTTGAAGTAGGCCTGAAAATTGTCAGACCATTTTTAGGTTACAGGTCTATTTTCTACCAGAAAAAACAGAAGTTGGAAAGCAAATGGCTGAGATTCTCCACTTCAGCCAACCAGACAAAATCCCTCATTGAGCTGTGTTTGGCGATGGAATCATTCCCTTAGAGGGTGCAAACAAAACCCAACTTCATGTCGACAGACACCCAATAGAAAAAAATACTATACTCTCATCTTTACAGATAGTTGAATAATATTTCATAAATTTGTTGGTCGATTCGATTAAAGTTTGACAAACTTAACACTCGCTCAGCTTCCATTTGCTCGACTTAAATTCAGATCGAAATCTTAACGAACCGGATTTCTGGTGGAAAGAGATTTTTCCCAAAGCTCCGGCATCGCTAAAACTAAAACGATACATAATAATGTGTGGTGTATTTGGTATTGTTGGTCATCCCCAATCAAAACAGTTTTTTTCAACTGTCCTGGCCTCACTGCAGCATAGAGGTCATGATGCTGCAGGAATAGCTGGCTTCCTGACAGAAGATCCCACAAGCATGGAAACAGTTAAGGGGATCGGCAAGGTGTCAACCGTTATCAACAACCAGGCATTTGAGAAATTTAAGGGCACGACCTTTATTGGACATACCCGCTATTCGACCCGGAATCAGGCTGATTCCGTCAGGGAGATTCACCCTCACTGGGCTCAAAGTATGCGCGGAAAACTGGCCATTGTCAGCAACGGTGATATTGTCAATGTCAGTGAACTAAAAGATCATGTTAATGCAATGGAGGTAAAGGTTTATACATCCAATGATGCTGAAATGATTGCAACCCTGATCAATATCCAGATCCGCAAGGTGGGAAAGAAGGTTTTTTCAGCCATCAAAGAGAGTATGAAAAAGCTGAAAGGGGGATATGCCGCGCTGGTTATTATGGAAGACGACAACCGTATTTTTGCATTCAGGGACCCCTGGGGCATCCGCCCGCTTCATGTAGGAGAGTTCGTCATCAACGGCCAGAAATGTGTGGCATTTGCTTCTGAAACCTGTGCATTTGACGTTATCCAACGGTACAATGAAGCGCGCTACCCTGAAAACAAAATTTCGTACACCCATCGGGAAGTAATGCCCGGTGAGGTAGTTGCGGCTGATGCAAATGCCGTTATAGAATCATCTCTGTTCCAGGATCCACCACTGGATCGGATCGGATGTGTTTTTGAGAGTATCTACTTCTCCCGCCCTGACAGTCGCCAGCGTGGAGAATCGTTTCAAGTACTCCGTGAACGAATGGGGATGGAGCTGTTCAAAGAGTCGCCCATTGATGCGGATATGGTCACGTCAGTTCCAAAGGGAGGCATTCCATCCGCTGTTGGTTTCGCAAAAGCCTCTGGCCTGCCTTACAGTATCTCAATCCTGGAAGAACCTACGACTGGTGGTACACGCTCGTTCACAACGAATCCGGATGACCGTCAGGCTCTTGCAACCATGAAATACAACATCCTACCGGATGTTGTCGCCGGGAAGCGTTTAATTGTCATTGATGATTCCATTGTCCGGGGAACCACCACCCGCCTACTGGTTCGAAATCTGTTTCGCGCCGGCGCAAAGGAGATCCATCTTCGTATCCCCTGCCCACCATACAATAATCCCTGTCTGTATGGTATAGCCACCCGTGATCCGGAAACCCTGATTTCCCATAAGCGGACTGTTGATGAGATCTGCAAGGAGGTCGGAGCAACCTCTCTGGCATACTTAAGCCTTGATGGTTTGTACAAAGCCATCAAAAAAAAGCGAAACCTGTTCTGCGACGAGTGTCTTTCCGGCCGCACCCCATTTTTTCTGGACGGTCTTGAAGGTGGTTTGCAACATTAACCTGTATTGCAAATCTGACCCGACAATCAACTGCTTTCAATAATTATTTCTTTGACTTAGATCTAGTATAGCTCCGTTTACCCCAAAAAAATAGTTGATTTAAAAAAAAAAATCCCTGTACAGTATGAGGTTCAATGTTACCGATTTGAGGATTATATGATCTTCGTCAAGTATTATATCTGAAGATCAGTCATTCGTAAGATCCACAATTCAAATACCCCGCAAGTATGATGGTCAGCCATCATTTATCCAGGAGTCGCCCGAGGGGCATTCTGGTTATTTCTTAAGTCCACAGCATTGATTCAATTTGATTATTCAGGACAACCTTCCAGCCCAGCCTGAAAGAGTCGTCTCGATAATATCCCTGGTATGAACCGGAGTTGACACCCGCGACAGCAGTCGCACCGATCGAGACTTGTTCAATTCTGATTCCTACAAAAATACAACGATACTGATAGCTCAACCACGTCTGATAAAGCCGGAACTGGATGTTTATACCTGTTCTCTGACGCTTATCCGACACAGCGGCATCTTTGACTCATGCAAGACCGAAGGTTCTCTGCAACGGGATGGACTCCCGTTATGGACCTGAAGCCGGTCTTGGAACTGATGGGAAAATCTAAGGATTGGATCAACCAATGGCAAAAAATATTAAGCAGATTAAAAAAATAAAATATCCTGGCACGCCGGTTACAACCAATGGAAACCAACTGGTTTCATACTATACAGAGGCACGCCTGGCAGATGCAGGAGTCTTTTATCCCATTACCCCATCCACTGAAATGGGGGAAAACTTTCAGCTCTCTTATGCCAATGGGGAACTGAACGTCTTTGGTAATTCAAAAATTGCCATCGAAGCGGAAGGAGAACATGCCGCACAGGGCGGTGCGATTGCCATTTCGCTGACAGGCAAGCGAGTGGTTAATTTCACCTCCGGCCAGGGAATTGTCTATGGAAGCGAACAATACTACCACGCACCAGGTAAGCTGAGCACCATGGTATTGGAAGTTTCTGCAAGGGCTCTGACCCGACACGCCTTGAACGTTCACTGCGGCCATGACGATGTCTACTCAGTCCTGGATACCGGTTGGACTATTCTATTTGCCAAAGACGCACAACAGGCTGCAGATCAGGCCATGATCCTCAGAAAAGTCAATGAAAAAGCATTGACACCCGGGATCAACGTCCAGGACGGTTTCCTCACTTCCCATTTGGAGCGTACCTTTCACAAACCCGAAGCAGACCTGATCCGTGAATTCCTTGGCGCTCCTGAAGATATAATTGATTGCCCCACAGATGCTCAGAAGGAGTTGTTCGGAAAGAAAAGAAGGCGGATTCCGGAGATGATGAGTATTGAGAATCCAGCCCTGCTCGGCACGGTCCAGAATCAGGAACACTATATGAACGGGGTTGTCGGGCGTCGGAACAACTTCTGTGAGCCAATTCTGGATTTCCTGGAAGAGGCCTACCAGGAGTTCAGCGATCTGACAGGCCGCTCTTATGGACTTATCTCGCAATACAACTGTGAAAAGGCAGAGACCGTTTTTGTCTCTTTAGGATCATCCGCAGAGAATATTGAGGCTGTTGTTGACCATATCAGCAACACCAGAAAAGATAATGTAGGTATCATCCACGTCAATGTGCTGCGCCCATTCCCCGAAAAAGCGATCATTGAAGCGCTTCGGGGCAAGAAACGAGTGATCATCCTGGAACGATGTGACGATCAACTGGCAGGTGACAACGCCTTGGCTAGAGACATACGAACCGCCCTTTCCAAAGCACAGGCAAACGCCACAAGCCTTGCTCACAAGGAACTCCCTAAGATAAAAGCCAGCGAGATGCCACGACTGTTCTCAGGTGTCTATGGGCTGGGGTCCAGAGATTTCAGACCAGAGCATGTCCTCGGCGCCTATGAATTCAGTCTGGGTAAAATCAAGCGCCAGGATGGAATGAGCGCCAGCAAGGGCGTAAGCTTCTTCTACCTGGGGGTTAATCACCCCTATGCTGTTATATCCAAGGATGCCCCCAGCTGTCTGCCTGACAAATCCATCGCCATTCGTTTTCATTCCATTGGCGGATGGGGTGCCATTACCACCGGAAAAAACCTGGGTGAAGTCATTGGTGAATTCAGCCAGGTCGTTGCTAAACGGGATGACATCAGGGATGAAAACGGAGACTTCAAGGATTTATACCATATCAGCGCCAATCCCAAGTACGGTTCAGAAAAGAAAGGCGCACCAACTTCTTATTTTTTAGTGGCAGCCCCTGAACGGGTCCGTGTTAATTGTGATCTGCAACACGTAAACGCTGTCCTGTGCTGCGATCCCAAAGCCTTTACCCACACCAATCCACTTGAGGGAATGGCCGTGGGAGGTGCCTTTATCTTCGAAACCGGGGAGAGTAAACCTGAGAAGGTCTGGGAACGGATTCCGAAAAGATACCGCCAGGAAATCATCGACAAGAAGATTCGATTTTTCGGGATCAATGGGTTCAAAATCGCCCATGATGCAACCGACAGGCAGGAACTTCAATTCAGAATGCAGGGTAACAGCTTTCTCGGAGCCTTTTTCAAAGTTTCCGATTTTCTAGAGCACAACCAGATAACAGACCAGCAGTTTCTGGAAACAGTCGAAGCACAGTACAACAAAAAATTCGGCCGGTTTGGCAAAGCTGTAGTCGAATCCAATATGACCGTTATGCAGGCTGGATTTGAAGGTGTCTGGGAAATTCCCCACGGCAATGTGGATGCCAAAGACCGCTCTAGTATGAAAGGCATACCACAACTACCATTGACCGGAGCCAAGCGTTTCGATGGAGCCTGTAGTGGTCAACCCGACAGATTGCCAATTTTCTCGCTGGAAAAATTCGACAGCGAATTCCGAAACGGGTTTGGCTACCATCAACCGGCATCGGCACTGGCTGCATCAGGCGCCATGGTCGCGTCTACTGCTGCCAGAAACAGTAAATTTGTTTCCCGCCGACACATGCCGTCCTTCAATCCTAAAAAGTGTGTTCAATGTATGTCCTGCATCACCGCCTGCCCTGATGCGGCCCTGCCAAATACCGCCCAGGAAATAGGAACCATTCTCGCCACAGCAATTGAGCACTACGTATCTGATGAAGAGATCCGCCGGCTCTTGAAGGAAAAGTTACCAGAGCTCGAAGAGGGGATCCGCATTACCATGCGAATTAAGGCGAGGGACAAGAATTATATGCCGCCAACCCTGGCCGAAATATTCAAACAAAGGCTGGACGAACTTCTTGATGCTGATGATACCCTCCGCAAGCATCCGGAGATAGATAAATCGTCACAACAACTGCACCGAATCCTGCGGGACCTGCCCGTAGCTTATGCAAATACCAGAAGTCTGTTTGATATTGCTGAAAAGAAGGAACGTGGCAGCGGCGGTGTATTTATCATTGTCCCCAGTGAACTCTGTAAAGGGTGCGGTGAATGCGTTGTACAATGCGGCTCTCACGAAGCTTTGAAAATGATTCCTGAAACCGAAATATTAACTACCCGTTACGTATCCGCACGAGCATTCATGGACCTGCTTCCAGAAACGCCTACCCGTTTTCTGGGAAAGTACGATCCTGAAAACCCTGTGGAAGCCCGTGCTGCTGTTCTGCAGAACCACCTGATGATCCGCAGTAACTACGAGGCATTTGTAGCTGGTGACGGCTCCTGTGCCGGTTGTGGTGAGAAGAGCATCCTGAGAGGGATTGCCAGCCTTACCGAGGCATACATGCGCCCCCTCTACCACAGCAAAGCAGAGCGACTTAATCGAAAAACCGAGCGCTTGAAGCAGATTGGGCTTAAACAGCTGGAGAAAATGCAGCAGAGCAACCCCTCTTCTTACATATGGTGGACACGTACAGTCAAACACGTCATCCTCGGGCTCGGTGGTGAAAACGAAAAGGACAGCCTGGAAAGACTTGAGCGTTTGTTTAAGGGCACTGACAAAGATCTGATCAACGCCCTTGAGATGGTCATGCAAACCGACGCATTCAACCATCGTGATTTACAGGCCGTTGATGGTCGACATGCCAACGGAATGTCAACGATGATGATGGGTGGTTGCACCGGATGTAACAGTGTCTATGGCTCAACCATCCCCAATAATCCACACTCGTACCCCTGGATGAACTCGTTGTTCCAAGATGCTCCTACCACGAGTTGGCTGTTTGGGGAGTCGCTGATCATGAACCATGCAAAACGATCGGTGATCCCGGAAAGATTGGTCGATCACCTGCTCAAGGATGAATTGGGCGGATTTACAAACGATATCTACTTTCAGTTTACTCATTTCTGCGATAACTGCATGTCGGAAAGGGAGATTGCTGAGTTGCCAAAGGTCTGGGCAGTTGGTGGTGACGGCGCCCTTGGCGATATCGGGTTTCAAAACCTGTCAAAGGTTGTCCTGCAGAACCGCCCGAACGTCCACGTCCTGATGCTGGACACCCAGGTTTATTCCAACACCGGCGGCCAGAACTCGGATAGCTCGGTGATGCCCGGCGGAATCGACATGAACCAGGCGGGTGCGTTTACAGAAGGGAAACTAACCGAGCGGAAGGAGGTTTCCCGCATCCTGATCAGCGGGCATGGCAGTCCATATGTGGCGCACGTCTCCATGGCCAACACAGCTAATTTCTACAAATCCGTACTGGATGGGCTTCATTACCGAGGAACCGCCTATATTCAGGCCTACACCAGCTGTCAACCTGAGCATGGTATTCCTGATGATCGGTCAGCCTGGCAGGCGCAACTGGCACGAGACAGCCGGGTATCTCCGGAGTTTGTTTCTGATCCATCCCTCGGAGAGACCTACGCTGAATCAGTCTCTGTTACCGGGAACCCGGACAGGAAACGAGACTGGAAGCAACGCCATATCCCCGGTGCCACTGGAAAATATAACTATACTACTGCTCACTGGGCCTACACAGAAGGTAGATTCCGCAAGCACTTTTTCAATATCAAATCCGGGGAAGAGTCAGAGATGACCTCCCTTGACGAGAAACTGAAAATGATCACCCAGCAGGATATTATCAATCGCCGGTTCCTGTTGGAAAACCATAGATCGTACGTCCCCAAAGAGGGGATTTATATCCTGGTGGAAAAGAACGGGGAACACATCCCTGTAGGCATCAGCAGGCATATGGTACTGTTCTGTGTGGAGAGACGGAAAAACTGGCGGTCGTTACAGTATCTTGCAGGTATAGAAAATGACGACTACGAAGATCAGCGTAAGTATATGGAGTACCTGTCAAAGAATTAGAAGCTTTTGACGATGTGACGATTGAATATCGTATTCCTGCTTATTTGCAATTTGCCATGTGGCCGCTGTAACAAGGCCACACGGAAAATTGTAATGAATACTGACTATTCATGGGTTGATTTTCATTACCCCTGAATTAATTCTGTGTATCTGCGCTTCTAGAAGTTCCAACCAACATTCACCTGCCAACCCTTTGGTTCAGAGACAGCCTCATCACTACCTATCTCCTGGGTTAACTTGATGGTGTACATATAAGCGGAAACAGTCAACCCTTCCTCAGGTATCCAGCCAAGGCCCATCTTTGTGGTCGTTTTTTTCTCGTCGCCACTATCAATAGATTGTTTCTCGGTTTCACTGTTATAAGCCAGCAGAAACTCTCCAAACTGAGCTTCCAGGGCCATCTGACTGGTATCTGTCTTATAATGGTCGTGCCCAGGCTGTGTGCCCTCAGCTTCTTTTAACGATTCCGGAGACTGGATCATGGCGTATTCCACCCTGAATCGACTATCTCCCGCATCTCCTACCAGCAGGCCCAGTCCGAAAACCATATTTGTCCAGGAATTACCAACTGAGTCATCTCCAGCATCATAGCTGGTCTTGGCATCGACATTTTCCATGGCTGCTGCCAGATAAAAGATTTCAGACAGTTGCATCGAAGCACTCACCATGAGGCCAGTTTCTGTATTTGTAGATTCACTGGTGCCGTTAAACGGGTAAGGACCCAAGTACGAACCATCAGTGCCACTGTACAAGGAGGCATCAGTGATTACCTCGCTTTTTGTTTCATTGATCCGATACCCTAGGCCGACTGAGAGGGCTTCTCCAAACACATAGGCTAGATTCAGCCGTGTTTCTGGAAGCTTCTCTTCCGTTTCTTGTGTCCCAGCCACGTAATAGGCTGGCAAGGTCGCAGTAGTCCCAAAATCTGTTTCGGATGTTTTTGTCGTGTCTGTTCTCAAATAGAGTTCAGCCCCAAATTCTTCGGCCTTGAAAGCTGCCAGGACAGCCGGAATGCTTCCGCCGATCTCGGCATCGCCAATTTCGGTGTCATTAAGCTTCACTTTACCAGTCAGATTGGCGGCTTGAAGCCCAACTGTACTGACATCCCGCCAACCAGCTGCAGCCGGTGACTTGACATTCATCACACGATCCAGACTTGGTGTCACTATTTGAGCACTGGCCGTCAAATAGCTGAACACTAAAAGTATGGATATGGTTAACCGTTTAATCATTTTTACCTTTTTGAATCTATTAAGGACAAAAAGGGAAGATTTTTCAAAGCATTTCCCTTTGCTCAGAATACTGAAAGAGAAAATGCACAGATTATACCGCACGGAAAAATCGGAAATTTTTATCTCTTTATTACATATAGTTATAGACTTTCACGCCGCCCATTCCAGTCAAAATTCCAGGCTTCCAGGTAAAAAAAACCGTATGAATTGATGTGAAGACCAGGAGGGGGAATCAGAGGGCCCACTGAAGTTGAAGGCTGGTGACAGTATCAGCATCCAACTCCCATTTATGCAGTTCGTTATGGTCCTGGTCGTTGAATGTCATGGAGTTTATGTTGACGAGTCCATAGCTTAGCCCGATCTCAAAATCACCGAAGCGGATTCCAGCCTCCAGTCGGGAGGTCAAATTCATCAGACTTAGATACGCGTTATCCCAGGGAGGCGTTTCAGTCAGGCGATAGCTTTCGGAAGTGATCGTTTCATCAATCAGGACATAGCCGTGCTCCCCCAGCCTAAATTGAATAATAAAATAGGAGGGTAGAACGGTGTTAATACGAACCACGTCCCCCTTGTAAGTATATCCAAGCAATGGGATATAAGCATCCTGCGCTATGCCCCCCAGATGGGACAAACCGTAAAACCATTTTCCCTTCTCGTTTGATTTTGGCCGGTAAAGAATCTGGGTCATAAACGACCGGTCATCTCCATCCACCTCCTTTGCATCAGTTGCCAGAATTTCATCTCTCCTGAACACCCAGGTCACATCCCCAATCGGTATCGCCAGCAACGCTCCACGGGTTGAATTGACCAGTTTTTCAGGGAAATCAGCCGGTGGAACCACTCCCGCTGAATTGTCCAGAACGAGGTCCTCGCAGAACCCGGAGTAATCAAGCCTTCTTTGATCTTCTTTCAGGTAAATCAGAAACATAAATGATTCAAGCGGCAGTATCGGCAAAATCAACGATGCATGATCATGTTCAATGTCAATGTTTCCAATTCCGGGCTTAATACCCGTTTGCTCAATTCGACTCCCGGAGAGTTCCAGCGGGTATTTCTGAGCAAGGGCTGTTGCAGGGAACCAGGCACTGAGTATCATCATCAGGGCAAAGATGATCTGCCATTGGCTTTTCACCGGCTGCCGTTTCACAATGATCAGTGATGGTAACATGATATTGGCTCCTAAATAAGGTATAGTTCTACCTTTCCTGGCAATTGATAGCGTACAGCAATCGATCTGAACATCAATGCAACGACCGGTCCTGAAAAAGAGGGGTTGAAGATGATGGAATGAAATAGATTTCAATCAACTGTTTGATCTCTTTAGGTTGCGAAAGCCGTTTGAATTGTGAAAGATCTCATGAACTGCTAGTGTTGTGCAAGATAATGAAAAAGTTACATGAACTGGTTAAAAAAAGATGGAGAAAAAGGAATGGATGATAAGGGTATCAGTGAAACGGATGAAAAGGAGTTTACCCAGCTCATTGCGGAAGATCTGGAGAGCGGCGCACTGGAAAAGGTTATCGAGCTGTTTCGCTACAACAAAGCCTTGTACCTGATTGTGGGAAATCTAACTCGTGATGAACGGATGAAGGTCCGCCTGGGAGCTAATATGTTGATGGATGAACTGCGGGAAGAAAGACCCGAAGAGGTAAAACTGGCGCTTCCTGGTCTACTGTCACTTCTCAGCAATGAAAGCCCCACCGTTCGTGGAGATGCGGCCGACTTGATCGGTATGATCGGCTCAGATGATCAGCTAGCCCCCCTTGAGAAACTGCTGGATGATCCAAATCATCAGGTCGTCGAAATCGCAACCGATGCCATTGACACCATTAAAGAGAGTATCAGCATCTCATAACCATCTGACAAGAAGCTTATGCCCACACTTACATTTCTGCATGGGATGGAGAGCAGTCCCCTTGGAACAAAGTCACAATTTATTAAAAAACACTACCCGGACTGCCTGATCCCGGAACTGCCTCCCGATATCCACCTGCGGATCTCCATCATCAAAAAACTGTTCAAGCAACCGGTCCGGATTGTTGGTTCATCACTTGGAGGTCTGAGTGCCCTGCTTTTTGCCATGTCTGACCCCGCTCTGGTGGAGAGCATGATCCTGATTTCCCCTGCGGTTGGCTTTTTCGATCATACTGTTTTTAATGACAACGACAAGACACTGATTAAACAAACCTACATTCCTGAAAAGATCCCCTGCACTGTCATGATCGCAAAGCAGGACGACATTATACCCCAGGCAGATATTGAAGCTATGATCAAACGCTCACCGGACCCGTCACAGATTAAAACAGTCTATCGCAATGACGATCATCCGCAGAACCGGTCGCTGGACTTCTTATTGAACGAGATCTCTGCGATGATGTCAGCAAACTGAACCGGGAACGATCCCTCACACGGAACAGGCAAGGAATTATTGAATGAAAACCATAGGTGACCGATTAGCAAAGGCTCTTAACACCCTCGAGACCGAATCGAAGGAGTGGCGACCCGAAGATCAGGAAGGTAAACCAGGCGGCATTATCCTGCTCCAACAGGATATTCCGACACTGGTCGTTCCCGACCTGCATGGTCGAAGCAGCTACCTGCCTGACCTCATGCAATTCAAAAGAGCCGGAAAAACCGTCTTTGACCTGCTGAAAACCGGCCGGATGCAAATTGTTTGCGTTGGTGACGGCATGCACTCCGAAAGACGGGGCAAGGATAGATGGCAGACCGCCTACTCAGAATATAAAGAAAAGTTTGGCGATTGCCCGGCTATGACGGAGGAGATGACGGAGAATTTCCAGACCATGTCAATGGTAATGAAGCTCAAATCCACTTTCCCAGGTCATTTCCACTTCCTTAAGGGAAACCACGAAAATATCCTGGACGAGGAGGGAAATGGCAATCATCCCTTCAGAAAATTTGTAGCGGAAGGCCCCATGACGACCTATTACGTCAAAAAGTTTTATGGGGAGTCCTTCCTGCAGGATTATGACCGATTTGAAAAACAGTTGCCGCTTCTCGCTCGTGGCAAATTCTTTGTTATTACCCACGCCCAACCCAAAGAAACGTACTCCATCGATGATGTTCTCAATTATAGAAGCCGTCCCGATGTGACAGAGGGGTTAACCTGGACGCGACAACAGCATGCTGATCCCGAGGCAATCCCAGCTATGCTTGACGAAGTCATCGGCAACTCACATCCACAGCGTTTCTGGTTCAGTGGGCACACCTCTCTCAAAACGCGTTTTAGACAGTCTGCAGAGCAGTCTCTTTTTGAAATACACAACCCTGATATGAGATCACTTGTTATCCTGGACCCCCTCCTGCCCTTTAAACCTGAAAAACACATTATCGACCTGCCTTCGGCAGTTACAGTTGCATGAGAGTGCGCTATTCTTCTATTTTTACGGACTATCTGTAATTTTTGATGGACTCTTTTTTTGACCCCGCAATTGAAAATCCGTGAATGAACACATCATTGTTGATTTATATCAATTTTTTAATATTTTTAGGTCAGATAGACCGTTTTTGCACACGTATTATTCTAAATACAGCGTTGTATAAATGCTGAGAAATACCACTATTTTAGGTACTTCTTTGTAAATATGAACGTTTCAAATAATTGAACAGAATACTCGCGAGTTCGGCACCTAATATACTCTAATTGCGGTATTTTTAACTCTTTCTAGTTCAATTTTTATTTTTTTGATAATATATACTTGCATTTTAAATCGGTCGCTGATAATATTTTTTGATTACGTTAATTTTTTTCAGTGCACCACAGGGTGACAAAAATAAGCGTTACAGAATTTGTTAACTAGCTAATATTTCATGCGGTTCTGCCTGACAGGCACGGTCTCGACATGGGATTTTGAAATACCAATCTTATTGAAAGAAACTGAGAAATGCCCACATTAAATCAACTGGTTCGAAAAGGTCGAAAGCGGGTTCAGGAAAAAAACAACGTCCCTGCCTTACAGGCGTGCCCTCAAAAGCGGGGTGTTTGCACACGTGTTTATACAACCACTCCCAAGAAGCCGAACTCCGCTCTGCGGAAAGTCGCAAGGGTCCGCTTGACCAATGGGATGGAAGTAACATCCTACATTCCAGGTGTTGGGCACAATCTTCAGGAACACTCCGTTGTGATGATCAGGGGTGGACGGGTAAAAGACCTCCCAGGTGTCAGATATCACATAATCAGGGGAACGCTGGATACACAGGGCGTTGATACTCGTAAACAGGGCCGGTCCAAATACGGAACCAAAAAAGCATAAGGGGTTAGAGGCATGTCAAGAAGGCACTCAGCTGTAAAAAGAAAAATACTGCCTGATTCCAAGTATGACAGTCAGTCATTAAGCAAGTTTATCAATTGCCTGATGATCGATGGGAAGAAGAGCATTTCAGAGAATATCGTTTACGGCGCACTTGAGAAAGTTGAAGAAAAGATCGAGGGGAAATCCGGCATTGAGATATTCAATGCATCGATCAATCACGTACAGCCCATGCTCGAAGTCAAGTCAAGGCGTGTTGGTGGCTCTACCTATCAAATTCCGGTAGAAGTCCGCGACGAGAGACGCTTGGCACTGGCCATCAGATGGATTATCAACGCTGCACGCACGCGTAGCGGCAAATCCATGGAGGAGAACCTGGCGGCCGAACTGCATGACGCTTTCAACGAGAGAGGCGCAGCAGTCAAAAAGAAAGAGGACACCCACCGTATGGCAGATGCAAACAAGGCTTTTGCTCACTACATGTGGTAATCCGAATTCAAACCGATGGAAAGGACCCCGAAGCTTTTAAGTGTACGTAATATCGGCATCATCGCACACATCGATGCCGGTAAGACAACCACTACCGAACGGATCCTTTATTACACCGGAAAAAGTCATAAAATAGGCGAGGTCCACGACGGGGCCGCAACGATGGATTGGATGGCCCAGGAACAGGAAAGGGGCATCACTATCACGGCAGCATCCACAAGCTGCTTTTGGAAAATCGGTGATCAAAACAATCAGATCAATATCATCGACACCCCCGGCCACGTAGACTTCACCGTAGAAGTTGAGAGAAGTTTAAGGGTGCTGGACGGCGCAGTAGTTGTTTTTTGCGGCGTAGCGGGTGTTGAACCCCAGTCGGAAACTGTCTGGAGACAGGCAAATTCATATAGCATTCCTCGAATATCCTTCATCAACAAAATGGACCGTACCGGCGCGGATTTTGATGCTGCCGTTACTCAGATAAAAGAGATACTTGGGGCTGAGCCCGTTTGTATCAACATCCCACTGGGAAACGAGGAGAACTTCAAGGGCGTCATTGATTTGATCCGCATGAAGACAATCATTTTCAGTGAGGAGAATCTGGGATCTGATATTGCTGTAGAAGCGATTGAGGATACAGAGCTGGAAAGAGCGCAGATCGCCAGGGACAAAATGATTGAGACCCTGACACTGTACGATGATGAATTGCTGGAACTCGTTCTCGAAGAGAAGACGATAAGCGAAGAGAGGCTGATAGAAAGTGTTCGGAACGCCTGCCTGAAGGACAATATTACACCCGTTTTTTGCGGGTCCGCCTTCAAGAATAAAGGAATTCAACCATTGCTGGACGGTATTGTTCAGTTTCTACCTTCGCCACTAGATCGTCCCCCCGTGCAGGGAACGGACCGACAAGAAGAAAAAACGTTTGAAAGAAAGCCGGATGTGAATGAACTGCTGACAGCCCTTGTTTTTAAGATACAAGCAGACAGTTTTGCCGGACGGATCAGCTACCTCAGGATCTACTCAGGGGAGATAAAGGTCGGGCAGCAGGTCTTTAACCCGGTTAAACGGAAAAAGGAACGCGTTGGCAAGATTTTCATGATGCACGCCAACAAAAGGGAAGAGGTCGATACAGCATCTGCCGGAGAGATCGTAGTGGTGGTCGGTTTCAACTTTTCCACGACCGGAGATACGATCTGTCAGAAGGGCGACGAGATCATTTTAGAACAGATCCAAAGCCCGATCCCAGTGATCTCCATCGCTATCGAGCCCAAAACGAAGGCTGACCAGGAACGACTGGACGACAGCCTGCAAAAGCTCGAAATCGAAGACCCCTCCTTTTCAGTAGGACGGGACCAGGAGACTGGGCAGATACTGATCTCGGGTATGGGTGAGCTTCACCTGGAGATTCTGGTGGATCGATTGGCACGGGAATTCGGCTTGGTTGTCAACACGGGTAAGCCACAAGTGGCATACCGGGAAACGTTGCGCAAAAAGACAACTGCAAGCGAGGTGTTCGACAAACAGATAGCAGGCAAGTCAGTTTACGCGGGCTGCACCCTTACAGTTGAACCACTTTCAGGTGATGAGGGGAACGTCATCGAGTTCAACCCGGATATCGAGGTGAGGGACGAGGTCAAAGAAGCCATTCAATCCGGGATCGAAGAGGGACTAATATCAGGAGTCATCTCCGGTTACCCAGTTCTAAAAACAAAGGTGGCTGTGAGACGTTTGGACAGTAGAGACGATGAGAATGATCCGACGGCATCAAGAATTGCCGCAGCGCTGGCACTGAGAAAGTGTCTGTTGGCCGGAGACCCAGTACTACTTGAACCGGTCATGAGCGTTGAGATAACAACGCCTACAGAGTTTACCGGAGATATAATCGGCGACCTAAATTCTCGAAAAGGGAGAGTTAAATCAATTGAAGATAAAAAAGAAATACAGATTCTCTCAGTAGGTGTTGCATTATCGACCATGTTCGGGTATCTTACAATATTACGCTCATTAAGTCAGGGTAGGGCATCTTTTTCCATGATGTTTGATCATTACGAGGAAGTTCATCCCACTTAATTGTCAAATATTTATGTTTTAAAAAGTCGACATAAAAAACAATTTTCAACCCACACTATTTATAAATAAGGAGATCGTATGTCGAAGGAAACTTTCAAGCGCAATAAGCCGCATGTTAACGTCGGTACAATTGGTCACGTCGACCATGGTAAGACAACACTGACCGCACAGATCACTCGTGTTCTGTCGATGTTAGGTAGAGCGGAATATAAGGGATATGGCGCCATTGATAATGCCCCTGAAGAGAGAGAGCGTGGAATTACCATTGCAACCGCACACGTCGAATACGAAAGTGAAACGCGACACTATGCACACGTCGATTGTCCCGGTCACGCCGACTACATAAAAAATATGATTACCGGTGCAGCCCAGATGGACGGATCCGTTCTGGTGGTTTCTGCTGCTGACGGCCCAATGCCGCAGACACGCGAGCACATCCTTCTATCCAAGCAGGTGGGCGTTCCTTATATAGTCGTTTTCCTGAATAAGGTTGACCAGGTTGACGATCCCGAACTGCTAGAACTAGTTGAGATGGAAGTACGAGAACTTCTGACCGAATATGATTTCCCTGGTGATGACACCCCTGTGATCATGGGTAGCGGACTGGATATGCAAGAAACTGAAACAGACGACCCGGCCCACGAAGTGTTCAAGCCAATTCACGAACTGATCGCCGCGCTTGACAGCTACATTCCCGTACCGGAACGCGAAATCGACAAGGCATTCCTGATGCCGATTGAAGATATCTTCTCAATTCAGGGCCGTGGTACTGTCGCAACCGGCCGTATCGAAAGAGGCGTCATCAAAGTAGGTGAGAAAGTTGAAATCGTGGGTATTCGCCCAACAATAGAGACGGTGGCAACAGGTGTTGAGATGTTCCGCAAGTTGCTGGATAGGGGAGAAGCGGGTGACAACATTGGGCTGTTGCTGCGGGGAACCAAACGAACTGAAATCGAAAGAGGGCAGGTTATTTGTAAGCCCGGATCCATCAACCCCCATACCAAGTTCAAGGGCGAAGTATATGTCCTGACCAAGGATGAGGGTGGACGCCACACACCATTTTTCACCAACTACCGTCCGCAGTTTTATTTCCGGACAACTGACGTTACCGGCATGTGTCAACTACCGGAAGGTGTTGAGATGGTAATGCCTGGTGACCATATCACTATGTCAATTGAGCTGATTTCAAGTATTGCGATGGAACAAGGTTTGCGCTTTGCCATTAGAGAAGGCGGCCGGACAGTTGGTTCCGGAACCATTACTGAAATTGTAGAATAGATCTGACGAGGATTAATGACCCAAAAAATACGTGTTAACTTTAAGGCCTTCGATTCGAAGCAGATGGATAAGGCCGTAAAGGAGATTGTTTCCATCGTCAAGCGGTCGGGGGCTAATGTGATCGGCCCCGTTCCATTGCCGACGCGAAAGCAGAAGATCTGTGTTCTGCGCTCTCCGCATGTGAACAAGAAATCAAGGGAGCAGTTTGAGTTTAATACTCACAAACGGCTCCTGTATATCACCGAAACAACGCCGCAGACCATGGATTCTCTCATGAAACTGGATGTATCGGCCGGTGTTCAGGTGGATATCAAGCTGAAATAGCAAAAACACAATATACAGTAACGTTTAAAGGATTTCATGACTACTTTAAAGGTGTACAATCTCGGGAATCAGGAGACAGGCGCCGTCGACCTACATGACAGTATCGCCGAATCGAAACTGAATCCGTTTGTTATCAAGGATGTGGTGGTATCGTACATGTCTGAGAGGCAACAGGGGACACACAAGGCAAAAAACAGATCGGAAGTTGCCGGGAGCAGGAAAAAATTGTTCCGGCAGAAAGGAACCGGTAATGCACGGGTAGGATCACTGCAATCACCGACCCGTAGACACGGTGGTGTCGCCTTCGGTCCCGTTCCACGCAGCCACGCCCTGTCCGTTAATAAAAAGGTAAGAAAAAAGGCGTTGATATCCGCCATCGGTTCGAAAATCAGGAATAACGAAGTGTTGGTGGTTGAAGATCTGAAACTTCAGGATCACAAAACCAAAAATCTCGCAAAGATCCTGCAGGAACTGAAAATGGAAAAGGCATTGGTTGTCTTCTCAGAAGAAGACGCCAATTTCGCGCTCGCAGCCCGAAACCTTCCCACCATCAAATGCGTACACAGCTCAGGCTTGAACGTATACGACGTCCTGAACCACAAAAATCTACTCATGACCAAAGATGCACTACTCGATTTTGAGGGGAGGATGTTGAAATGAAAAATCAATTCGGGTTTATCTCCAAGCCATACATAACTGAGAAAGTCCTGCTGATGAATGAGGAGCAGAACAAGGTGGTATTCAAGATTGACAAAACCGTCAATAAAATTGAGCTGAAGAAGGCCATCGAATCAATCTTCAACGTAACCGTTGAAGCGATTAACACCCTGAATATCCGTGGTAAAAAGAAAAGACTCGGAAAATGGGAAGGCCGCCGCGCTGACTGGAAAAAAGCGATTGTCACACTGAAGGAAGGCGACACCATCGAGTACTTTGAAGGCGCTTAGACGCTGAGCGATGACCTTAAAAGATGACCAATAACCAGAGAAGATAACAGATGTCTATTAAAAAATACAAACCGACTTCGCCGGGTCAAAGAGGGATGAGTGTCTCAGGTTTCGACGAGATAACGACCTCGACACCTGAGAAAAGCCTGCTGGCGCCAAAAAAGCGAATCAGCGGCCGAAACAACAACGGAAGAATCACCACTCGTCATCGCGGAGGCGGCCATAAAAGACGGTATCGCCTGATTGACTTTAAACGGAACAAGTTTGATATACCTGGAAAAGTTGCCAGTATTGAGTATGATCCAAATAGATCTGCTCGAATTTGCCTGATCCACTATGTTGACGGTGAAAAACGATACATTCTGGCACCGGATCGAATTAAGGTCGGAGACACAATCATATCTGGTGACGCTGTGGATATTAACATCGGCAACACGATGCCGCTGAAAAACATCCCCCTGGGTACACTGATTCACAACATTGAACTGAAACCGCTTAAGGGCGGACAGTTGATCAGAAGCGCAGGAACTTCAGCCACACTAATGGCAAAGGAAGGAAGGTTCGCCAATATCAAACTTCGCTCTGGTGAGATGAGACTGGTTCACCTGGAGTGCCGTGCAACCATCGGTCAAGTTGGAAACACCGATCACTCACTGATCAAAATTGGTAAAGCAGGCAGATCTCGCCATTTGGGAATCAGACCGACGGTCAGAGGAGTCGCAATGAACCCGGTTGATCACCCGCATGGTGGTGGTGAAGGTCGAACAAGTGGTGGTCGACATCCGGTAACCCCATGGGGTAACCCTACCAAGGGTGCGCGAACCCGCAAGAACAAGCGGACTGATCGCTACATTGTAACCAGACGGAAGAAATAATCCATAGCCAACAAGGAGAAGACAAGTGCCTAGATCACTAAAAAAAGGCCCGTTCATAGATGAGCATTTGATGAAAAAATGCACGACGGCAAAAGACAAGGGAGACCGCAAAGTTATCAAGACCTGGTCAAGGCGATCAGTGGTCATGCCAGAGTTTGTCGGATTGAACGTAGCTGTGCATAACGGAAACAAGTTTATTCCGATCTTTATTACTGAGAACATGGTAGGGCATAAGTTCGGTGAGTTCTCCCCAACGAGAACCTACCGAGGTCACGTCACCAAATCGGATAAACGCGCTAAAAAGGCATAAATGAAAAAGAATCTTGATATTTCAAAAAGAAAAGCGCTTGCAAAAGCTTCGGTAAGCCACGCGCGGGTGACCCCGAGCAAGGCGAGGCTAGTGATCAATCAAATTCGAGGGACTAATGTCACCCACGCATTGGCCACACTGGAACAGACTCGAAGAAGTTCGAACCCAATCGTTAAAAAAATACTGGAATCTGCTGTCGCAAACGCTGTCGAAAAAGACAGCGGCGTCAACCCGGACGAACTGATTATCACCGAAGCACGGGTGGACCAGGGGCGAACACTGAAACGCATCAGGCCTCGGGCGATGGGACGCGCAACCCAGATATTAAAGAAATCGAGCCATATCACTTTATCAGTGGGATAAGGTAACACCTGTATTAACAACCACACCTTGTAAAACACTCGGAGGAATAATTTGGGACAAAAAGTCAACCCTATCGGGCTTAGATTAGGCATTACAAAAACGTGGCAATCCAACTGGTACGCGGAAAAAAAGTATGCCGAAATTCTACTGGAAGATATTAAGATTAAGAAGTACATCAAGAAAACCCTGAAACACGCCGGAATCGCAGGTGTCGAAATTGAGCGGGCCGCAAAGAACCTGAAAATTTATATTAGTGCGATGAGACCCGGAATTATCATCGGGCGGAAGGGTGAAGAGGCAGACAAGGTCAAGAAAAATATTGCAAAAATTGTCAAGCACGATGACCTGGTCGTAAACATCAAAGAGGTTAGAAGACCTGAAATTGATGCACAGCTAATAGCCAATAATATCGCTCAGCAGTTGGAGCGAAGGGTGGCTTTTCGAAGAGCTATGAAAAAGACGCTGCAGAATGTGATGCGTTTCAATGTCACCGGTTGCAAAATCATGGTGGCCGGAAGATTGAACGGGGCGGAAATGGCGAGAACCGAATGGATTCTCGAAGGCCGGATACCGCTGCACACACTGAAAGCCGACATTAACTACGCAGTCTGCAAAGCAAAAACAGTCTACGGCATTCTTGGGGTAAAAGTCTGGGTTTTTAACGAACAGCAACAGGAAACATCGCAGGTTAGACGAAAAAGACGCAAGTTTAAAAAGGAGAAGTAACCATGTTAATGCCTTCAAGGACCAAATATCGAAAACGTCAAACAGGGCGCAACAGGGGAAATGCCGAGAGAGGGAACCGGATTAACTTCGGTTCAATGGCAATCCAGGCAACCGGACGGGGTTTTCTGACATCACGGCAGATCGAAGCCGGAAGAAGGGCTATGACGCGCCACGTCAAGCGGGACGGAAAAATCTGGATAAGGGTATTTCCAGACAAGCCGGTGGGTAAGAAACCTGCTGAAACCCGAATGGGAAAAGGTAAGGGTTCTGTAGATCATTGGGTTTGCCCAATCAAGCCCGGCCGGATCCTTTTCGAGATTGAGGGTGTGAGCCCAGATATCGCGAGAGAAGCTTTCAAACTGGCACAGTACAAATTGCCGATTAAGACAACCATTATCGAAAGAGAGGATTAAAGATGAAGGCTTCCGAATTCAGGCAGCTCTCAAAGGATGATCTGAAGGCAAAAGTAGTGAGCCTCGAGGAAAACCTTTTTCGATTACGCTGCAATAAAAGTATCGGACAATTAGAAGACACATCAGCTATCACAGTCGCTCGAAAGGATATTGCCAGAGCAAATACCGTGTTGAACGAGAATTGAATTGTAGATTTCTATTACAGACTATAAAAAAGCATGAGTGAAATTAAAAAAGCAATCCAAAGACGGAAAAAAGTCCTCCAGGGAGTCATCGTCAGCGACAAGATGGAAAAAACCGCTGTCGCATTGGTCAAACGGACGGTTCAACACCCCCTATACAAGCGGACGGTCAAAAGGTCTAAGAAGTACAAAATCCACGATGAACAGAATACCTGTCGGATTGGGGATCATGTCAGACTGATCGAATGCAAGCCAATCAGCAAGGACAAATGCTGGCGACTGCTGGACGTTATTAGAAAGGCAGTTTAGGACTTGTCTTAATTATTTGAAAAACAGGAGATTATTCGATGATTCAAACACAATCACGGATGGAAGTCGCCGACAACTCCGGAGCCAAAGAGATCATGTGTATCAAGGTCCTTGGCGGTTCTGGCAGGCGGTATGCCCGCATCGGGGACATCATCGTGGCATCGGTCAAACAGGCTACGCCCTTGGGTAAAGTTAAATCTGGGGAGATTGTCAAAGCGGTAATTGTTCGAACCGCTTATGCAACACAACGAAGCGACGGAACTACTATTCGCTTTGATACGAACGCTGCCGTCATTCTTGACCCGAAAATGGAGCCCATCGGCACCCGGATTTTCGGTCCTGTCGGACGAGAATTGCGGTTAAAGAATTTTATGAAGATCGTTTCATTAGCTCCCGAAGTTGTATAACGAAAGATTGAGAATTCCATGAAAAATAGCAGAAGAAAGGGAGAGGAACCAAAAAAGATGAAACTTCTCCTGAAAAAAGGTGATACCGTAAAGGTGATTAGTGGCAAGGACAAAGGCAACACCGGCAAGATCCTCAACATAGATCGCCGGAATGCACGCGTTATTGTAGAAGGGGTCAACATTGTTACCAAGCATGTCAAGCCGACCCAGGCTGGGCAAGAAGGTAAGATTGCCAAGTTCGAAGCACCCATTCACTACTCCAATGTATTGTTATATTGCAAGGAAAGCGGAAAAGGCGAACGCCTGAAAATTCGCATTAACGACGATAAAACGAAAACCAGGATATTCGCAAAATCCGGAACTGCAGCTGATTAATTGAGGTCAAACGTGTCAACACTATACGAAATATATAAAAGCTCCGTCGTCGATATTTTGAAGAAGGAGCACGGTTATAAAAACGTTCATCAGATCCCGAAACTGTCAAAGGTTGTGATAAACGTCGGGGCTGGTGAGGCTATTCAGAACGTCAAGTGCCTAGATGTTATCCAGGAGTACATTGGAGATATCGCCGGGCAGAAACCGATTGTTCGGAAAGCTAAAAAATCCATCGCCGGCTTCAAGCTGCGTGAAGGGATGCCCATCGGAGTCAAGGTCACATTGCGCCGACAGAAAATGTTCGACTTTCTGGAACGGCTGATCAACACCACGCTACCGCGTGTTCGGGACTTCAAGGGAATTCCGACCAAGGCCTTTGATGGTGCTGGAAATTATACCTTCGGGATTAAGGAACAACTGGTTTTCCCGGAAGTCAACTACGAAAAAATCGATACGGTGCGTGGTATGAATATCACGATCGTTACAACCGCGAAAACCGATGATGAATCCAGGCTTCTGCTTTCATCAATGGGATTACCATTCAGAAAAAGTTAGGATATCGATATGGCAAAAAAGTCTTGGATAGCGAAAGCAAAAAGACCCAAAAAGTTTAAAGTCAGAGAATATAATCGATGTGCCCTTTGCGGCAGGTCCAGAGGATACATCCGTAAGTTCGGTGTCTGCCGGATCTGTTTCAGAATTCGCGCAGGATTTGGTCAACTACCTGGAGTTACAAAATCCAGCTGGTGAGCAAGCACTCTATTCTTTAAAATCAAACTGTTAATTCAGCTGTAACTGAGAGTACATATGTCAATGTCTGATCCGATTGCGGATATGCTGACCCGCGTCCGCAACGCAATATTAAGAGAGCACAAAGAGGTCGTCATACCCTCTTCCAAGATAAAGGAAAATGTCGCTAAAGTACTGGCAACAGAGGGGTTCATCGTCGACTACGCAGTTCAGCCGGCCGAAATCGGTATCGAGCTCGTCATCAAACTGAAATATGATAGCCAAGGCGATTCTATCATCAGAAGCATCCAACGTGTCAGCAAACCTGGGCTTCGTGTTTTCAAAGGGTCCAAGGATATTAAACCGCTGTTGAACGGCCAGGGAATTTACGTTGTCTCTACATCAAGGGGGGTCATGTCAGACGCTCAGTGTCGACAACAAATGGTTGGTGGTGAAGTGATTTGTGCCGTAAGCTAAGGTGACGCTCAATAGATCAAGGAGAAATTACAATGTCAAGACTGGCAAAAATGCCGATTGCTTTTGATTCAAAAACAAAAGCCGACTTTAAGAATAATGTTCTGACAGTCAAGGGTTCAAACGGGGAGATGACATTCAAAATCCCTGAGGGTGTCACAGTGGATGTAACGAAAGAGGGTATCAAGATCGACGCCGACCTTGAAACACAGAAAGGAAGAGCGATGTCCGGTACGATCGCTTCCATCGTCAAGAGTATGGTACATGGTGTAACAGAAGGGTTTACCACTGTACTCGAACTGGTCGGTGTCGGTTATCGGGCACAGATCAAAGGACAGAAACTGACCCTGGCGCTGGGATACTCACATCCGGTTGAATATGATCTGCCAAAAGCTGTCAAGGGAGAGGTGGAAAACACGACAAAAATCATTCTCAAAAGTTGCGATAAGCAAGTTCTGGGACAGACGGCCGCCGAGATCAGAAAATATCGACCACCCGAACCATACAAGGGAAAAGGGATCCTTTTTGAAGGTGAAAAGATTCGACGCAAGGCTGGTAAAGCAGCAAAATCTACTGCTTAAAATACTAAGACGTATTAATTAAAAGCAATCTGACTGCGGAATCGCCATAATATGGCACTGTCACCGACAGTAAAGCCGCAAACAGGGCTAACCGATCAACACTAGCTTGGAAAGTTAATGGAAGCTGCAAAAAAAAGAATTCTGACACGTAAGCGAAATAAAGCTCACGTCAGAAAACGGATCAGCGGGACAGAAGCACGTCCCCGTGTATCGGTATTTCGTAGCGCGAAACACATTTACGCGCAAGCCATCGACGATGAAAAAGGATTGATCCTTGCCAGCGTCTCTTCTCTTAAAAAAGAGACACAGGCACAAATCGAGGGATACACTGGAAACAAGGCTGCTGCCGGAATCGTCGGCAAGCTGTTGGGGGAATCGTTGAAAACAAAAGGCATTGAAACAATTGTCTTTGATCGAAACGGATTCCTTTATCACGGAAGGGTGAAGAGCCTGGCTGACGGTATCCGCGAAGCGGGTGTAAAATTTTAGAATGCGAAAATCAACAATCTTGAGGTAAACTTTGGCAGAAAACGAAAAGAGCGATCTGATCGAAAAGGTCATTGAAGTCAAGCGGGTTTCAAAGGTCGTTAAAGGTGGACGCCGTTTCAGTTTCAGCGCACTGGTTGTCGTTGGAGATGGAAAAGGTCGCGTCGGAGCCGGTATGGGGAAAGCCAACGAAGTGATCGAGGCCGTTCGAAAAGGCACGGAGAAAGCTAAAAAAGCAATGAACCCGTACAGTCTCTATAAAAGCAGTATTCCACATCAGGTAATCGGGAAACATGGGGCCGCTAAGGTCTTAATGAAGCCCTCCCAACCAGGTAGTGGTATCATCTCATCTGGCGCCGTCAGAGCCGTTGTGGAAGCATTCGGCATATCAGACATTAACGCCAAAGCACTGGGTTCTGCTAACGTTCATAATCTGGTACACGCCACCCTGAACGGATTGCAACAACTGAAAAGCTTCGGCGAAATTGCTGAAAGGCGAAATAAATCACTTGAAGAAGTTTGTCTAATCGACTTTTAATAAAATACCATGGCTGGAAAAATAAAAGTAACACAAATCAGAAGTGAGATCGGCTTTGGGAAAAAACAGCGTGATACACTCAGAGGCCTGGGTCTGCGGAAAATGCATCAGACAAGGGAACTCGAAGATACACCGGCTGTTCGAGGGATGGCAAATAAAATATCCCATCTCGTCAAACTCGAAGAAGCGTAAGCTCATAAACTACCACCGGCTGGTTTCAGGTCAAACCTGTAACTGACCGCATACGGAAAAACCTAACGAAACAGTAAAAGATGCTGCATAACTTGCAAAACGCACCCGGGGCTGAAAACAAAAAGCGACGAAGAGTCGGACGGGGTTCGGGATCTACACTTGGAAAAACCGCTGGTCGTGGGCACAAGGGACAGAACTCACGTTCCGGCTCAAAACGCCGAGTAGGGTTTGAAGGTGGACAGATGCCACTGCATCGCCGGCTGCCGAAACGGGGCTTTAAGAATATCTTCAGAAAAACATATAATATTGTGAATCTGGGAGAAATCGTCAACTGCAAAAAGCTGAAGCTGGACGGCGTGATTAATCGAGACGCCTTGGTAGACGCTGGACTGATCCGTGATAACCAACTGCCGTTGAAAATACTGGGCGACGGGATACTTGAAACCACGCTCAACATTGAGGCCAATAAATTCAGCGCATCTGCAGAAAAGAAAGTGACCGACGCGGGTGGAAAAATCTCCATTATCGAATAAGACACTATGCTTGAAGTCGTCAAGAATATCTTTAAGATCGAAGAACTGCGCAATCGGATCATCTTCACACTGGCTATGCTGGTCGTTTTTCGCCTGGGAGCACACATACCCGTTCCAGGCATCGACAGCTCAGCGCTTTCCGAGTTTTTCAAGGCTAACAGCAAGGGATTGCTCGGAAATATTGATATGTTCTCAGGTGGTGCCTTTCGGAACATGACGATTTTTGCGCTCGGTATCATTCCATACATAAGCGCTTCCATCATCATGCAACTGCTGACTGCAGTTTTTCCTTACTTTGAAAGACTTTCCAAGGAAGGAGACGCTGGTCGGAAAAAGATAACCCAGTACACACGATACGGAACAATTCTTCTGAGCGTTATCCAGGGATTCGGCATAGCTGCTACCTTGGAAAGCGCCGGACTGAGTGGAAACCGATTGGTACTTGCAGGGATAGATTCCTGGGCGTTTAAGCTCAGCACCGTCATTACGCTGACCGCAGGAACAGCCTTTGTAATGTGGATGGGAGAGCAGATGAGCGAGAGGGGTATCGGAAACGGTGTGTCACTTATCATTTTTGCCGGAATCGTGGTTGGTTTGCCGACAGCAGGGCTTCAGTCAATTGCGTTGTTTCAGACAGGGGAACTCACTATTTTTATTCTGTTGATGATCGGCGTGATCGCATTGGTCGTCATCGGTGCTGTGATCTTTGTTGAAACCGCCAATCGGAAAATACCAATTCAATACGCCAGGCGGCAGCAGGGAAACAGGGTTTTTGGTGGACAGTTTACGCATCTGCCATTGAAGATTAACTCAGCTAACGTGATCCCTCCGATCTTTGCCTCATCCATTCTGATGTTTCCTGCAACCATTACCAGCTTTACTAATGTTGAGTGGATACAGAGAATGGGAAGCGGCTTGGTACCAGGGCGTTTTTTCTACAACATTCTCTTTGTCATGTTGATCTTCTTCTTTTGCTTCTTTTACACGGCTATTCAGTATAACCCGGTGAAAATTGCAGAGGAGATCAAACGTGGTGGTGGTTTTATTCCCGGAATCCGTCCAGGTAACAAAACCGCGGTTTATCTGAACAATGTACTGCAGCGACTGACATTTGGAGGGGCGATATACCTGTCATCCGTTTGTGTGCTGCCCAGTATACTGATCACCTACTTCAATGTACCGTTTTACTTCGGTGGGACCGCCCTTCTGATTGTAGTCGGGGTTGCCATCGACACCAATGCACAGATCGAAACCTTTTTGCTCAACCAGAACTACGATGGGTTTATCAAGAAGAGCAAGAAAAGGAAAAAGCGATTTTAGAAAAAGGTCTAAAGCCTGACAGGCTTTGGCCTGAATAAGAGTTAGAAATTTTTGACTTGCAAGACAGTCAAAAGCAATGTTAAGATAGTGAATTAACGTGAAATTCAAGGCCCGGGTCGGGTTTGACGGAAGTCACGGCTCGAGGTGGGGATACTAACAGCGAACAGAACAAAGCGATGAAAGTAAGAGCTTCGGTAAAGCCTATCTGTCCGAAATGTAAGGTAGTGAAACGCAAAGGGGTTTTGCGAGTCATTTGTGAAAATCCACGTCATAAACAAAGACAAGGTTAAGGGAGGTAAATTTGGCGCGTATTGCAGGGGTAGATCTACCAGATAACAAGCGAGTAGAGATAGCATTAACTTATATATTCGGGATAGGCCGAAGTGTTTCAAATAAGATCCTGGACGAGGCAAAAGTCGACAAGAACACCCGCGTAAAAGACATCAAGGAAGACGAACTGGGAATAATTCGGAAGATTATTCAGTCGTTGATTGTCGAAGGGGATTTGCGACGCTCAAAAACCATGGATATTAAAAGACTGCTGGACCTCGGTTGTTATCGTGGTCTACGTCACAGAAGGGGTTTACCCTGTCGTGGACAGCGGACAAAAACCAATGCGCGTACGCGCAAAGGTCCTAGAAAATTAGCAATCGGCAAAAAGAAGTAAACTTTCGTGGGTAGAATAAATGGCCAAAGCGGTTAAGAGAAAGACTGGAAAGAAGAAAGAAAAGAAGAATATCCCGAACGCAAGAGTATATATCAGCGCGACATTCAACAACACGATTGTCAGCGTGACTGATCCGGAAGGTAACGTCATTAGTTGGTCAAGTACCGGGCTTCACGGCTTTAAGGGATCAAGGAAAAGCACACCATATGCTGCGAGGATCGTCGGAGAGGATGCGATCAACAAAGCGATGGAACATGGTGTTAAACAGGTGGAAATTGTGATCAAGGGCCCGGGAAGTGGCCGGGAATCTGCTTTACGGGCTGTTGCCAGTTCAGGGATCAAGGTCAGTCGGATCCTGGATACGACACCGGTTCCTCATAACGGATGCAGACCACCGAAAAGAAGACGAATTTAGTATAACTTGAGAAAGAAAACCAGATTTTTAGTACAGGAGAATCGATCGTGTCTAGATATAGAGGATCTGTCTGTCGGCTTTGTAGAAGGGAGCAACTGAAGTTGTTTCTGAAGGGTGATCGTTGTTACACCGATAAGTGCTCGATGGAAACAAAACCATACGTTCCCGGACAGCATGGTGTTGGCCGCAGGCGGAGAAAAACGTCAGAGTACGGTCTTCAACTTCGCGAAAAGCAGAAGGTGAGGAGATTGTATGGTGTGCAGGAGAAGCAGTTCCGACTGATTTTTTCAAAAGCTGCTTCACAGAAAGGGAAGACAGGTGCAAATCTGTTAATCCTTTTAGAGAGACGGTTGGACAATATTGTTTATCGGATGGGATTTGCTAGATCACTGGCGGAAGCAAGGCAGCTGGTAAAGCATTCACACATTCGCGTAAACGGGAAAAAGAACAACATTCCTTCAGCACTGGTTAAGGTTGAGGATGTGGTTGCGGTTCGAGAAAGAAGCAAAAACATTGCATTTATTAGAGAATCGCTTGAGTCTGCAGATCGTAAGGGATTGCCCAGTTGGCTGAGCGTAGATGCCAAGGTTTATAGTGGGCGTGTTGTTGCCTTCCCGAAACGCGACCAGATAACTATTCCGATACAAGAGCAGTTCATTGTAGAGCTTTATTCCCGGTAATCGGTTTGGATAAAAATATAAATATATTACAAAAAAACTGGGAAGGACTTGAGATCCCTGATACCCTCCAGGTGGGACGAGAGTCTTTCAGTGAGGAGTACGGAAAGTTTAGTCTGGAGCCTTTGCATAAAGGTTTCGGGGTAACGATAGGCAACTCGATGCGAAGGGTACTACTATCTTCTCTTCGTGGTTGTGCGGTATACGGCATCAAGGTAGAAGGTGTCTCCCATGAATTTGAAACGATCAAGGGAATTCAGGAAGACGTCCTACAGATAGTCTTGAACCTGAAGGGTCTTGAACTGAGACAGTTTGAAGAGGGTGACTTGACTCTGGAGTTGGTAGCAGCCGGACCAAAGGTTGTAACCGCCGGTGACATTTCCACCTTCGGAAAGGTCGAGGTAATGAATCCGGATCATGTTATCTGCCATCTGGACCAGGATGCAACCTTGGAAATGACATTGTTCATACGGTTAAACAGGGGATTTATATCCGCTGAAGAGAACAATGACAAGGACCTTCCGGTTGGAACGATCTTTTTGGACTCAGATCATTCACCGGTTAAAAGGGTTCAATACGACATCACCAATACAAGGGTCGGGCAGAAAACCGACTACGAAAAGCTGGTCATTCAGCTCTGGACGAACGGCGGTGTCAAACCAGATGATGCTCTGAGCTATGCGGCAAAAATTCTTAAGGAGTACTTCAACCCATTCATTAATTTCGATGAGGATGCTATTCGCCCCATTGATGAAGAGGAAGAAGTTGAAGAAAAAAGCTACGAAAACCCGCATTTATATCGCAGTGTCAACGAGCTTGAACTGTCGGTCAGGTCGATCAACTGCCTCCAAAACGCCAAGATAGATACCATAGGCGATTTGGTACAAAAAACAGAGGCTGAGATGCTGAAGACCAAGAACTTCGGCCGCAAGTCTCTGCAAGAGATCAAGACCGTGCTCGCATCGATGGGTCTGACGCTGGGTATGAAACTGGAAAATTTCGACAACAACACAAAGGAAAAACACAGTCCTCTGACCTATTAAACAAATAGGAAACTTCAAGGGCTGTTTTTTTTTGAATAAGCGTATTGGATCAGGTTAAAGAGAATGAGACATTTAAAAGCGGGTAAAAGACTGGGGGTTACAACCAGTCACAGAAAGGCGATGATGAGAAACCTGGTTACAGCTCTTCTTGAGCATGGGGAAATAAAGACCACCATAACCAGGGCAAAAGAGATGCGGAAGTATTTCGACAAGATGATCGGGCTGGGAAAAAAGCAAGACCTTCACGCTCGACGTCAGGCATTGGCTTTTGTTAAATCAAAAGATGTTGTCAAGAAGCTGTTTGATGAATACGGACCGCTTTACGAGACGCGGAATGGCGGTTACACACGAATTTACAAGCTGGGAAAACGGCTGGGTGATAACGCTCAAATGTGTATGATCCAGATGGTTGATCTGAAGGAAGAAGAAAAACCAGCTAAACAGGCCAAACCCGAGGCAATCTCTGAAATTAAGAGTGAGCTGCAGAGCGAAGAGCCTGTAAAAGAAGTGGCCGCTGAAGAAGTTAAGGTTGCTGAAACGGAAGAAACGGTTGAAGAAGCAGCGGAAGAGGTTGCAACTGATACTCCCGAAGAGGTTGAAGAATCTGCACCCGCAGAAGATGAAACCCCCGAGGCAGACACCGAACCCAAGTCGGAATAGTAACCCCTTCAGAACACGTCACCAGAAAAGTTGGGGGCTCACTCGCGATTGCACAAGCAGAGTTGGCCCCTCACACCCCCTATTTCCCTCCCTTAGGAACAAAGTTCTGCGTATTGATCTATTACTGCAATTAGCAATTCAAATTTATAGGTATCATCCGAATCAGCAATAGAGTTCAATAACTTCATGAACTCGTCCCAGCTTTCTATTCGATCAAATGCTTCAAACTTCGGAATCGGAAGCGCCTCTTCTAGGCAGACCCTACGAATCATGCTAGCCTCAGTGAACAGTCTCTGGGGATTATCTTCAAGTCTTACAAGGATCCGTTGAATGAATATTGACATGCTGAAAGCAATCTGGCGGGCATTTCCAACCAGGCTTTCTTCTTGAAGATAGCCGGACTCTGATACAGGTGCTGAATCACCAGGCTTAAAAAACTGGTTTCGCGATAGATAGCTCTCTTTTTCATTTACAAAAAACAGTTCGTAATACCGGTCCCTGACGGTTACTATTTTTGCTTTTGTCTTGGCATCGTGAGTAAAGAGGACCTGACTTCTTTTGGAAAACGGGCTTTCACTTTCAGCCTCACGGCGATATTGGGTATCCCCCGGTTTGAATTTGACTTTTTTCATTTCGCTAGATGGAACGTGATGGTTTGCGTTCAGTTCGATCAGGAAATCACCATGAACAGTTATGTTTTCAGCCTATTCAGCTACTTAACCTGGATTTCAGGGTCACTCTTCATTTCCCTTCTATTTCCCGTAGATCTGGCTGCAGCTGAAAGCACGGCAATGCATTTAACGGAGAGCACGCTTTCCGACTATGTCAGCACACTAAAATTCAGTCACCATCGTCGTTACCGTCCCGCACAGCTTTTTCTACTCAATCGAAAACTGGAAAAACCTTCTGAACTATCGCATAACCTGACTATTTTACAGAGACTGGGTCAAATAACAGAGTGGTCGCTCAAGCCTATCGTAACAGTTGAGTGGATAAACGTGTACCTCAAAAAACGGGACTACTCAGGACTACTGCATTTTCTTGGGGATCTTGCAAACTCCCCTGAGGCTGGTCTTTTTGAAAAGGATGTATTTGCCATTCTGCAGGAGGCATCTACAAATTATGACAATCCAGATACGGTAAAAAAAGCATTGACCCGCATGCTGCCTGCTTTTTCAAAATGGAAAAAAGACCCTGAATTAATCAGTTGGATTTTAAAATATTTCAGTCAGGGTGATACTCTATATCCGGAACTGCTCAGTCGGCTATGGGCGGTTACAGATACCACAAAGTTCCCTGTTTCACATCTCCCTTATCTGAAGACGCAACTGAAACAGTTAAAGCTGAGCCCCGAAACAGTTGCCATTCATTTTAACACACAGTATCAGTTGAAAAACTGGACCTATATCCTCAGTGAAGCCCCAGCTTACCTTAGACATCTCTTACCAGACACCGAGGTGTTTCAGAAGGCCAGATCGACTTATTTCAAGACATTTTTCAGGAAACAAGAATATGCAAGGCTCATTGACATCCTGAATTCTCCAAGACAATCCCGATTGTTATCATTGACCCCAAATGAAACAACCACTCTACTTTTTCGACTCTGGCTCAAAAAAGGACACACATCCAACGCGAAGATCTACCTCGCTGTGCTCGAAAAATCCGCACCTGTTACAACACTGACTCCAAGGTACTTCGAGCTGGCAGAATTCTATTTCAGTAGGAATAGACTATCTGAAAGCCTTTTCTACTATAATAGGATTCAACATGCCCACGCATCTGAGGTTCTCTTCCCCCTTGTTCAATGGCGGAAATTATGGGCCTCCCGGGCTTTGAACCAGACAGCCAAAATGAAAGATATCATGCGCTGGGCCAGTACATATTCATTTCAGAGCAAGGAAGTCGCAGCAAAATTCTGTTACTGGAATATTAAGCTGAAACTAAATAGCCAGGCCACACCCTTGTCCTGCTATCAGGAACACCCATTGACCTATTATGGTTTCCGGGCACTTCAACTTGATAAAAACTATAGCGGCATTAAAAAAAGCACTGTTAGAAATAAACCGATATCCAAACCGCGCGCGCTAGTCGGGTCGGAGTCGGACTTCCTTGAGTTGATCCATATATTGTACTTAAGTAAAAAGGCTGAATTCGCAGATGCAATGGTCATGCGCTATCTGGAAAAACAATTTGATGTTGTTTTCTTCAACCAGCTTTCCCGTATTTTGTTCCAATCCGAACGCTACTATTTACAACAGCTTCTGGTAGATCTCTATTTCAGCGAATCAATCAAAAAAGCCCAGGATGTCAATAATCCTTTGTTAACCGCTTACTACCCAGCTGGATACCACAAGGAGATAAAGCGGCATATCGGCCATTCAGACCTGCCCCAAATGCTCGTTTTTGCTGTTATTCGAGAGGAGTCGAATTTCAGGGCAGAAGTTGAGTCTCCTGCTGGTGCTATCGGGTTGATGCAATTAATGCCAACAACAGCCAGATATGTGGCAAAGACCATTCGCACAAAATACCAGCCTACCCTGTTGATTCATCCCGATTTCAATGTCAAACTGGGCGTGGCCTATTTAAAAAGGTTGCTCAGGCGATACAAGGGAAACCTGTTTTACACCCTGGCAGCATACAATGGAGGGGCAACCAACGTTAAACGATGGAAGCGAAAAACTGGCTCCGAAGATTTCGATAATTTCGTTGAGACGATCACCTTTTTAGAAACCCAGAACTATGTTAAACGGGTTATTCGTTCCTATTACATCTATCAACTGCTTTACGGTGAAAAAATACCCAATGATGCTTCTGGTCTGCTCGGCGATTCTTCTGCTGGGGTGCCAAACTCATCGTCCCACAATGAAAAGAACGGAACCCGGAGAGTTCTATCAGGCTCTTGATAGTCTCAAATCCTACCAGGTTAGTCGGCTGATACTGGATTACAGTGCCAGATGCCGTATCCGGATAAAAACACCGGAAATGGATGAAAACGGTGCCTGTCAGCTGATTATTACAGGAGATAATCGCTTTAAGCTGATCATCAGTGCGCCTGTGGGAGGTACCATCTTATCAGTATATCAGGACGACCACATTGTTCAAATTCTCAACTATCATGACAAGGTATTTCAGCAGTTGAAAAACAATCAGGTCAACCGCAGCCGGGCATTTGGATTTGTGAATCTGAATGCGGCAGAGTTGCGGGAGATTTTCTGGGGAAGAGAAATAGCAGGGAATGCTAGTAGCCTGGAATTCAGCTATGACCAGGGAAGGCCGTTTCAAATTCGAAAGGAGATGCAGGCTTCTGACCAGCTGATAACGATCAAAAAGTGGCTGACGTATCGCGGGATCTGGATTCCAAAAATCATCGATTTTGCGGACCCAAACCGAGAGGTCTACCTGAAAGTCGTTATTACCTCATTTGACCCGGCAGGGGTATATGAACTGGAACCAGTAGGAATCCCGCAGGGCTTCCAGCTGAGACATTAACGCTGTTTTAACGTCTCAGTAGTCTCGTTTCAGAACAAAGCCGGCAAGTTCCCTTAGCCTCATTGTATGAAGTCCTGTCCGGTCCAGATGGTCCAGTGCTTTCTGATAGCAGTTGTTTGCCAACTCCTTCGATTTTTCCAACCCAAATACTGATGGATAGGTCAGGGTTTCATTCTTTTCATCTGTGCCAGGTGTTTTCCCCAAAAGTTCCCGACTGCCAGTCACATCAAGGATATCATCCTGAATCTGAAAACACTTGCCGATTTCAACCCCAAACCCGGTTAATTGCTCGAAATCCGAATCCCCAACCTCCGCCAGAAGAGCGCCGATCTGAATTGCGGCCTTAATCAATGCCCCGGTTTTATGTGAATGGATAAAGGTCAGGGTCTCTTCCGGCTCGAGCGCCATATGCTTCTGAATATCAGCTACCTGCCCTGAAACCATGCCAAACACCCCGGCACTTTCAGCAAGTATATGGATCGCCCTGAGAAGCCCGACTGCAGAAGTCTGTTCTAAAAGGGTTGACGAACTCATCAACGCAAAACAGTGTGTCAGAAGGGCATCTCCTGCAAGCAGTGCGATCTCTTCTCCATACTTGATATGATTCGTCAGCTGCCCGCGTCTTAACTCGTCATCATCCATGCAGGGTAGATCATCATGAATCAGCGAGTAGGTATGAATATATTCGATCGCACAAGCAAGCGGCAACGCAAATTCAGCGTTTTTCCCTGCACATTCGATTGTCGTGAGCAGGAGAATAGGGCGAAGTCGTTTTCCACCAGCCAGCAGCGAATATCGCATTGATTTTTCCAGGATGGCCACCGGTTGTGGAATATCTGGAAAGGTCTCTGCCAGGTGAGCCTCAAAACGAGCCACCTTCTCTTTGTAGTAGTCTATAAAGGGTAGTTCCACCATTTATTTCCAGTTATTCCGCGCCTGTCAATCAATATCGGGCGCCTCCATTGTTCCCTGAATCCATCCTGAAAAGAGTCAGGATCCTGTTTTACGAAAGATGAGGACCCGGTCATGCCCTCCCAGATCCTTGATTGCCTCACTAAAAACTAGAATGATACTGCTGCTCATCAATTCCTGGATTGACGCTCTCTGATCGAAGCCGTGTTCGAAAATCAGAAAGCCACCCGGTTTAAGAAGCTGTTCCGCAGCGTCCCTCAAGTATCTGTAAAAATCCAGCCCGTCCTGTCCCCCGTCCAACGCCCCTCTGGGCTCCCAACTCCTGACTTCCTCCTGAAGGTGGTCGATGTCACCCGCAGGGATATATGGGGGGTTGCTGAGCAGGTAATCGAACCGCGCCTGCTGTTTAATCGCATCAAATCGATTCCCCTGTATCAGGTTAATCAAATTCCCGCGTTTTTCAAACTCTGACCGATAACAATTGATATTCTTCCTTGCAAAACCCAGGGCTTGATCACTGATTTCAGTTGCCGTAATGTTCAGCTGATCTTCATCCATCGAGAGTGCCAGTGGAATCGCAGCGCTACCGGTCCCCAACTCAAGGATCTGTATAGGACCACTCCGAGTCTGTGACCGAATGACACCCAAGGTTGCCTCTATCAGCACCTCAGTATCGGGACGCGGAATCAGAACCCCGGGCCCTACCGCAAGCGGCAGCGACCAGAATTCGCTACTTTGCAGCAAGTAGCACAGCGGTTCACGATTACGTCTTCGGATGACCAGTTCCCTGACCGCCTGCTGCTCTTCAGAAGTGCAGGGCTTGTCATACTGCAGATAAATATCCAGACGTGTAATTCCCAGGGCATGGCTGACCAATCGTTCGGCTTCAAGCCGCAAGGATCCGGGCATCCCCCTGCTACCGAAATCGTCAGCAATCCACTGCACCAGTTTTGGTGGTGTCCAGAGCCCTTCCAGTTTCATGAAACCGTTCCTGCGGCATGACCCTTTGACATTTTAACAGCATAGTCAATTGCAGCCCGCATATTTTGGTGATCGGCAATACCCTGACCGGCGATATCAAACGCTGTTCCGTGGTCCACCGAGGTTCGTATGATAGGCAGTCCAACCGTTATGTTCACCGCGGTATCAAAAGCAACAAGCTTCACTGGAATCAGTCCCTGATCGTGATACTGGGCAACTACCAGATCGAACTCCCCTTTCAGAGCCCGTCTGAAGATTGTATCTGATGGCAAAGGGCCGGAAACAAAGAGCCCATCATCTATTGCGGCCTGAACAGCCGGCTTGACAATGGCTTCGTCCTCGTGCCCAAAGATGCCGTTCTCCCCAGCATGTGGGTTCAGACCACAAACAGCTATTCTGGGAACGGCATTTCCCAGGCTTTTGATAAATTGCTCACCCATTTTTATCGTCTCATGGACCCGCTTGATGGTGATTGTTCTGGAAATATCGCTCAGGGGTATATGTGTCGTTACCAACATCACATTGAGTCTGTCCGATGCAAAGGTCATTCGGTAGTTATCACAACGGGTCAATTCAGCGAGAAGCCCAGTATGCCCATCATAATGATGACCTGCCTGATGCCAGGCTTCCTTTGATATAGGGGCGGTTACTAGTGCATCAACCTGTTTTGACAAGCATAAATCAGCAGCCTTGACAACAGCTTTATAAGAGAGATCTCCGCTACGGGGGTTCACAACCCCCACAGGAAAGGCTTCTTCATAGATGTCATCCGGTTCCAGTACAGGAAGCTGACCCCGGTGAACCTGAAAATCCGGCTGCTGGATCTTGACAATGTCGAGATTTATCCCCAGTTGTTCCGCTGTATCTCTCATAACCGAGCAACTGCCAACCACAAAGGGTTTAAACTTAATAGTCGACTTAAATTCAGCGACTGTTTTGACAATAATTTCGGGTCCGACGCCAGCTGGATCGCCCATGGATATGGCAATTGTAGGGCTCATTAATATCAGATCACTTATTGGTGGAAGTTAAACGTTGCAGGTGAGAGAATGGGTTTCAGGCTGTTCACAGAAGATTAGCACACTTTGGACTTCTTTTAAAGCGCCAAAAATGGTATTTTTAATCCGAAGAACAGTTACGCCCGCGCTGTTTGCACTCCATTTTCGGATACGGAATCCGATGTTCACCATCTGTTTATTAAGAAAATGACGAGCTGCTTCCCAGCAAGCAGGGAAGAGGGTCCAGCAGTTGCTGACACCCTGCGGGAAAGGGACAGAGAGAAAGAGAAGTTGTTGGACAAGTTTACAACCGCTTGTTATCCCAATGGCGTGATAATTATAGGAACTGCCGAGTCATTGTTTTGTATTCAAACTGTTTTCGAGCCCGTTCACCTTGAAAGAAGTGCGTATTTTCGTCTGAAACATTAAACAGATAGAGGTTTGCCCCATCCCTGGCAATGATCATCTATCTGAAGCAACCGTGAAATTCTATGGATTTTCGAACGTTTATTTACAATGCATTGAAAGGTCCCACCCCTGATGATACCGCAATATCCGTAAAACGCCTGCAAACTATTCATCTGAAAAAAGCAAAGAAACAGATGAATTACAAATCGCCGAAACTGCACAAAGCCCTCCAACAGGCATCAGAAACCTTGGGTGAATTGGGTTTTGACCGTCGTAGCATCATGACCCGTGACTGGAAACCGCTTTGTCAGGAATCTGAGAAGCTTGGCTTAGAGAAGATCCACTGGTTTCTTCACAATATCAGCCAACTGAAGCAGCAACCCGGATACCTCGAGCTCATCGATATAAAGTTGCTGGAAAGAAATTTCCAAAAGTACCTGTCTGAACTAGACGATACCATCCATAGCCTCGGTCAGTTTGGTTTCTTCGAAAAGGGGAAAGATGAGGCAGGGCAGAACCTGCTGGAAAACAAACATGTCCTGATTGTTGAGGATATGCCCTACAATCGAATTCTTATAAAGAAAATACTGCAGCGATACAACTGCACCATAGCAGAAGCGGTTGATGGACAAGATGCGGTTGATCGTTGGAAGGAAACCCCCTCCTTCGACCTTGTCATTATGGATATGAACATGCCGGTCATGGACGGTTTTGCGGCCACGCGAACGATACGTCAACTGGAGACAGAACAGAACCTGAAGCGAACCCCCATTGTTGCATTGACAGCCCTGGCAATGCGGGGTGATCGTGAAAAATGTCTGGAAGCCGGTTGTGACGAGTATATGACCAAACCGGTTGAAACAAATATCCTGATCGATATCGGGAGACAACTCCTGGGTGGAACTGGAACAGAAACAGGTTCATCCGATCTGCAAAAATCTGTTCACATACAAAAGGTCCTGCTAAAGACAGACAATCAGGTGTACGACTATATTCTGACATCAGTTCTGGGCTCCATGGGAATTGTATTTGATCGCATCAACGATCTGGAGGAGATTCTGGAAAGCCTGGTTGAAGACCGGATTGACTTTCTGATCCTGGAAGCAGAAACCGACCTGCCACTGGCCTTTTATGTTAAGAATCATTTCCCGGATAAGTATGTGATTTTAATCACAACAGGCGAACATGGTCATACGGTTCTGTGCGAAAAGTCAGAGAACAATATCCGATACCCATTCACCAGAGAAGATATCAGCACGGTTTTACAGCATTGTTCTCAGATGCAACGTCAGGCCATGAAACAGGCTGAAAATATTGCCGATGCAGACTCCCTGAGCAAAATCAAGGGGCAGGGAAGCATCAAGGAGGCTGTACAGAAATCCAACCGACAGTTGGCTGTCTGGCAAAAGGCTTTCCGGAAAATCGGAGGGGACCTGGTGCTCAGTCACCAGTTCGATCTTCATGGTAAGTACGGGTTTATCCTGGGAGATGTTGCAGGGCATGATATCCAGAGTGGCTATACCGCCTCCTGGTTTGCCGGCCTGGTCAAAGGGGTCTGGGGACAATACAGCAACCCTTATGACCTGCTCCGTTACTTGAACAGCTTCCTGGACCAGGATGCCGAGGAAGAGGACAAACGGTTTGTTTGTGCGCTAGTGCTACTTTGGGATCCCCTGCGGAACAAATTGCACTTTGCAAATGCAGGTATCCCCGGAGGGATTCTGGTTAAAAAATCAACAGGAAAGGCTACGCTGATCAAATGGACCGGCATCCCCATTGGCATGTTTCCGGAAATGGATATGTTTGATCATGATGAGATTGACTTCATGCCCGGCGACAGGCTGTATGTTGCAACCGACGGGGTTTTGGAGGCCATCCCCAGTGAAATCATTTCGGATATCGGTGAGACCAAAAGCAACCAGCCGCCTCAGCAGGCATTGGAATCGATTGTTGATTTTGTCAAGCGGTCCATTGAGGTCACAGATGATTTGACGATTGCCGTTTTCGAAGGGCATCCCTTCGAAGAGCCGAAATCCGGATTCCGACAGACTATCAGCTCAACAAGTAAGGAGTTGGAAGTTGCCCTTAACCAGATCGAGGAATACTTGAACAGGGAACATCCCGAACGATTCGATATGCTCAAGATATCAATGGCAGTCAGGGAAGCGTTGATTAACGCCCTGGAACATGGCAACAGCAAAGTTGCAGAAAAACCCATCGACATCGATCTTGAAATTCTGGACAACTTATTGGAGATACGCGTTTCAGATTGCGGTGGTGGATTTGATTTGATGAGCGAAAAAAATCGTCTGCAGGAGGAAGGTGAGCTGCGGATTCAAGGGCGAGGAATCGAACTGATGGAAAACATCTGCCACTCGCTCTCCTTCACTGGCAGCGGCGTTTGCATGGTGTTTGAAGAAAAGCCTCCATCGGAAGAGCTCCTTTCAGATCTGAAAACAGACGAAAAGTGATTCAACTTGATAACTGAAAATATGGATGGCCAAACGGAGAGACGGGTGACAAAATCTGGAGGGCAGAAGCGAAAGCAACCGATAAGCAGGGACAAAACTACGACCCGTTTCATACTGGATGCAAATGTGCTGCTGTACGAGCCAGACTCTATATTTGCTTATCCCGACGCCCATGTGATCATCCCCATTTCAGTTATCGAAGAAATCGACCGTTTCAAAAGAGAGTTTAATGAAGTCGGTCGCAACGCCCGCCTGGTCTCCCAGATTCTCGATAGAATCCGCATGGATGGATCACTGACTGAAGGCATTCAACTTGAAAATGGTGGCCTCCTGAGCGTTTTCATTATGGAGGAAACCGAGGTACAACTTCCAGCGTTCATCAACCTGGCCAAAAGTTCCAACCGTGTACTGGCAGCCACAATGTTGATACACAAGCAGTACCCGGATCAGACCGTTCTAGTAACCAACGATATTAACCTTCGTGTTCGGGTGTCAGCACTTGGAATTGAAGTCATCGCATACGAAGAGAAGCTTCCGAATCTGGAGAAGTTTTATGAAGGTATCGCAACCCTGAAGGCCGATGAGCGAGAGCTTCAGTCACTCCTGGCGTCAGGGGAACTGGAGACGACCGCCAATGGCTTTCATGCCAACCAGAGCGTCCAGGTCCAATCGCAGGAATCGAAAGAGTGCGAGGTCTGCCGTTATCACCTCAAGAATGGAAAATTGAAAACGATTGACCGATTCCCAGAGGGAATCTGGGGCATCAAGCCGAGGAACATGGAGCAGGAGATCGCTCTGGATTTGCTAATGGATGAATCCATACATATCGTTATTCTCGCAGGCAAAGCCGGCACCGGAAAAACCCTGTTGGCTCTTGCAGTCGCTCTGGAATTGATGTTGTCAGCCAACCAGTATCAGAAAATCCTGGTTTCCCGTCCCATCTTTCCCATGGGACGGGACATGGGATACCTGCCCGGAGACATCGAAAAAAAGATGGAACCCTGGATGCAACCCATTTTTGACAACCTGGAATTTCTATCAACCAACCACTCCTCCCCGGGAAGCAAGACCGGAGGATATCAGAGATTGCTGGATATGGGATTAGTGGAACTGGAACCGTTGACCTACATTCGTGGACGATCCATCCCCCATCGTTTTATGATTGTCGATGAAGCTCAGAATTTAACTCCCCACGAATTGAAAACCATTGTTACTCGTGTAGGTGCAGGAACCAAGCTGGTTCTGACCGGGGACCCATACCAGATAGACAATCCCTATGTGGATGCCGGCTCAAATGGGCTTTCCCATGTGATTGAAAAATTTCAGAATTACAGCCTATCCGGCCACGTTAACCTGATTCACGGGGTTCGGTCCAAACTAGCTGAACTGGCCTCCAACGTCTTATAAATAAGACCGCTTGACCATAATCCGGCGCCCTGACTCAATTGGTTCAGCCGCCCCCTACAGAATAATCACAAGCTGTGGGACTATTACCCAGAGGGGTATTCAGAAAATGCCAGAAAAAGAGACCTTAACCCCCAGACAGGCCGCAGCCATGGATCTTCTGGAGTGGTATCGGGCAGGAAAGGTTGTTTATCGACAACGCCACCAACTCTCAGCCCAGCAGGACTACGCTCTCTATCGAAACCTCGTCAGCAACACCATTCGATACCGAGAAAGATTTCTTTTTTTTATCGGGGCGCTGACCGGGCGTTCCCTGAAAAAACTGGATCACGAAGTTGTTATCTGCCTGATGCTGGGCCTGGTGCAGCTGGATTTACTGTCCGGAGTACACGATTATGCCGCAGTCAATGAAACAGTCAACTTGATGGCATTTTTAAAAAAACCGAAGCTCAAGGGATTTATCAACGGTAACCTGAGATCATTCATACGGCAGAAAGATGATCTCGTATCCCGCTTCGAACAACAATCGCTTGCCATTCGGACAAGCCATCCACAGTGGATGATCCAGCGGTGGGAGAGACAATACGGTTCAAAGACCACCGAAAAGATCTGTCACGCCAATAATCGAACGCCCGAAGTCAGGATCGTTCTCAACCCGGCATTCGACAGACAAGCCATCGAGGCCGACCTCGACGATCAGTTTAAGATCGTCAAACAGCACAAAGGAGGACTGACCCTGCAACATCCAGCAGGCCTGTTTAATACAAAATGGGCTGCCGAAGGCGCCTTTCTGGTGCAGGACCCTTCGTCACAGCAGATCAATCACCTGATCGACACGCTCCCCAAAAAACGGGTTCTGGACGCATGTGCCGCACCAGGGGGCAAGCTATTCCATATGGAGTGGCAATTCAACAATGAAATCGATACCCTGGTTGCCCTGGATTTTTCAGAAGAGCGGCTGACAAGACTGGTTTCCAATTGGAAAACATACCACAGTCGTGCGATGATTGTGCGAATGGATGCGACCCGACCCGCATTTTCTTCCCGGTTCGACCTGGTACTGGTTGATGCCCCCTGCAGTGCAACCGGAACCATACAGAAGCATCCTGAATTGAAATGGCAACGACGGGAAGCAGACCTTTTACAAAACCAGCAGAAACAACTTTCTATCCTTGATGGCATCAAAGAAGTCGTGCAGGTTAACGGGCATCTTCTTTACGTGACCTGTTCCATGGAAAAAGAGGAGAATCAGAACGTCATCGAAGCATTTCTTAAAAAAAACAGCGGCACGTTCCAGCAGGTTCCATTTTCACCTATTCAGGCAGACCAGTCCTTATTAACCCCGGAAGGCTTTTTTCAGTGCCTGCCAGGGGAGGAGACCATGGGATTGTTTGCCGGTCTGCTGCAAAAAACAGCGGATAAATGAACGGCTTGCTTCATCTTCTGAATCCGCTTACTATGGACGAATATGACGTTTTCTTGAAAAAACCCGGACGCCCGGGAGAAATTATTGAAAGCCTCAGCAGGATCATTTTTTCAAAGCGGATCCAACGTAATCGAACGTGCTGATATCAAATATTTTCACCGATTCTTCCTAACAGACAAAACGGTTTACCATGGTTAAAGTAGCCCCCTCTATTCTCTCCGCCTCATTTAACAAGCTGGCAACGGAAATTGACGATGTTGTCGCGGCTGGAGCAGACTTGATTCACCTGGACGTCATGGATGGTGTTTTCGTTCCCAATGTGACCTTTGGCCCATTGATATACAAACATCTCCCAAGGCATGACGGGATTGAGTTTGATGCCCACCTGATGGTGACGCAACCGGAAAAAAACATTCAGTCATTTCTGGAGAGCGGTGTCGATCGCCTCTCAGTTCATGCAGAATCAACCTTCCACCTCCAGCGCCTGTTACAACAGATCAGAGACGCCAGAATTAAACCGGCAGTTGCTCTAAATCCCTCAACCCCACTTTCTGCAGTCGAATGGGTACTGGAAGATCTGGATATGATCCTGATCATGTCCGTTAACCCCGGTTTTGGCGGACAGTCATTTATCAGCAGTATGCTTCGAAAAATTGAGCAGTTGAAGGAGATAATCGTAAAGAGAGGGCTTTCAGTGGAAATAGAGGTTGATGGAGGTGTCTGCCCTGAAAATATCCGGGACGTTGTCAATGCTGGAACAGATATTGTTGTCGCTGGTTCTGCTGTTTTTGGCAAACCAGACTATGCCTCGGCGATACAGGCGCTCAAGAACTTTTAGGTCCAAACCTCTCCGGATAACTAAGGCGGGTCCAATCCGTATGACAAACGAATGCAACCAACCCTTTAGCAGAGGGAGCAAAGTCGAATGAGAGTCGGTATCGGATATGATGTGCACCAACTGCAGGCAGAGCGCAAACTGGTTCTGGGGGGTGTTCAAATCCCGTTTGAGAAAGGTTTACTCGGCCATTCAGATGCCGATGTTCTGATTCATGCCATTATCGATGCAATGCTGGGAGCACTTGCCTTAGGCGATATCGGAAAACACTTTCCGGATAGCGATGACAGATATAAGGGTATCAGCAGCATGGAGCTGCTGGAAAAAGTGTTCAAGCTGATCCATCAAAAAGGTTGGCACATCGGTAACGTTGACTCGGTGATCATGGCCGAGAAACCCAAGCTGGGGACCTATATCCAGGAAATGATCGGAAACATAGCAGAAAACCTGCAGGTTGATCCGGTGCAGGTTTCAGTTAAGGCCACAACAACCGAAAAACTCGGGTTTATCGGAAGAGAAGAAGGTATAGCGGCCCAGGCAATTGTGACGCTCACCCGGCATCAGCATCAGGACTGACTGAACCCGCCAGCCCTCAATACCACAGAATACATCGTGGCGACCGGGCTGGTACTATCAGTAAAACGACATGAACAGACAAATTCGGAACAGTATCAGTCGCAGAAACCTCCAGAAACTCCTCCTGCTGATCATTATTAGTGCTATCATCGGCTACCTCATATCTCCCAGCGTTATCTTTCTCCCGACCGTATATGAAGAGGGAGATATTATCCTACAAACTCTGGTAATTGAGGAAGACCTGTTAATACCTGATAAGGTTTCAACACGGTTGAAACAGGAAAAACTGTTGAGCGAGCAACATCCGGTCTATGACTTCGATCCCAATATTCTGAACAAAACCCGGGAAACTGTCTCTCGTTCCTTCGAAGGAATCCGCTCAGGGCTCTCACAACTTTCCGACCTGTCAAACGAACAACTCAGCCAGGGCAGGATGCTGGGTCTCGACTACTTTTCCACTATCAAAGCCCAGCATGAAATAGCCCGGCAACTGGCGTTTTACCAGAAATATCGACAGATTCTGCAAATTCAGCTGAAAGCCTTCCATAAAGGGGTGAAACTTAGTGTCAAAGGGTTCGAAAGAAAGAGGAAACTCGATGCGGACTTGAATACCGTTAATCAGATGCTGGCTGATTTTCAGGAGAAACTCCTATATTTTCAGGCGGAGCATAGCAGCTATACGGAGCGATTTGAAAAGTCCAGGGCAGCAGATAAACAGCTTCAGGCCCAGATCGAAGAAAAAAAGGGAGGACTAACCCGCGAGTTCAGCACGTCTCTGAATCTGGATACCGATGAGGCAGGCCTGGAACTTCTCAGATCGCCACTCTTTATAAAGGAGATTGAGGAGAAACTGCTGACCCTCCTGGGCAGCCTGCTGTCGAACCGCATCATCGCATCCAGGGACAACCTGACACAGAACGAAGATACCCGAATTGATATTCGCAATCTGGTTACGGGAGAGGTCCATAAAATAGATAGAATACAGGCACTGAACGATATTCGTGATACGCGCAATCAGGTCCCGGAACTGGCAAACATCTATTTCCCTGAAGATGAAACCGGGCGGAAAAAAAATCTGATCATCCTGCTGGCCCAGACGCTCGTCAAACCCACCGTTACCGAAAACAAACTCGAGTTCGAAAAGCGTAAATCCGCAGCCGTTGCCAATATGAGCCCGATTTACTTCAGCGTGAAAAAGGGCGAGATCATCGCTCGAGCCGGTGATCGAGGTACCCGGCATCAGGTTGAACTAATCAGGAGTTATTACGAGGTGGTCTCCAATACCGATAAGCTCCCGCAGATGATTGGCATTACGCTAATTGTCCTGATCGCTCTGCTCCTGGTCACCTTCGCCTTTCAAGTCAGGGGCGCTATCCAGCCCATGCCCTTTAAGAAACAGCTGCTGATCATTACAGCGGTTGTCAGTACCCTGATATTGGTAAAAGGGGGTGTTGTAATGGGGGAAATTATCGAAACCCGATACACCGACATCCCAAGAGAGATATACCCCTATATGCTTCCAATCGCGCTGAGCTCCATGCTGGTTGGAATTCTGATCAATTTCGAATGCGGCATTGTCGCAGGTCTCCTCAGTGCCCTCTTCACGTCGATCATGCTCCAGGGTAATCTCTACTACTTTTTCTTTGCCATCATGGGCAGCGCCGTAGCGTCACTGCCAGTTACACGCTTTGAATCAAGGTACTCACTGTTGCTTCACGGCCTGAAAATATCAGCCATCAACCTACCTGTCGTTGTCACTATTTACCTGATCGAAAGGAACCAGATCGAAAATATGATTTGGCTTGATATCACCTTTGCAATGGCTGGTGGCGTGCTAACAGCCATTCTTGTTTCCATCCTGCTTCCATTTTTCGAATCGCTGTTCGATATCACGACCAATCTCAAGCTGCTCGAACTGTCCAATATGAACCACCCTGCGCTGAAAGAACTGATATTCAAGGCCCCGGGTACCTATCAACACTCAATCATTGTTGGTAACCTCGCAGAGTCCGGTGCTCTAAAAATCGGAGCCAATTCGCTGCTGGCTCGCGTCGCTTCGTACTACCACGATATTGGAAAAATGGATCGCTCACGCTACTTTGTAGAGAACCAGTCCCCCAACAGCACTAACGTTCATGACCACATGAAGTCTTTGGATTCGGCAGAAGAAATTATCGCCCATGTTGAAAGGGGGGCTAAAATTTCTGAAAAGTATCGACTGGGGTCAGCCATCCGGGACATCACGTTGCAGCACCATGGAACCAGCCGCACACAGTATTTTTACAAAAAAGCCCTGCAGCAGCATGAAGAAAATCCAGGTTCCCCACCTCTTGATGAGAGTGGATTTCGCTATCCGGGGCCTAAACCTCAGAATCTGGAAGCCGCGGTTGTCATGATGGCCGATATTGCAGAAGCATCTACGCGAAGTATCGATAACCCAACAATAGAGTCCATTACCGACATGGTAAAAAAGGTTTGCTGGAACATTCTCAAGGATGGTCAGCTAGATGAATCCGGTATGACCTTGCAGATCTTCCATCAAATTGTCGGGGTATACAGCACGATGCTGATCAGCATTCACCATCAGCGTATTAAATACCCTGAAGAAAACAGTGATTTCGAAGAAAGCCTGGCAGATATCCCATCACCTGAAACCACCATCGCGCAATGACACACAACCGAATCCAAATCAAATACGAAAACGAGAGCGATACCCTGCCCGAAAGCACCGAGGAACGGATAGCGGAGGTGTTGATTTTACTCATGACTGAAGTGAACCAACCCGGCCGATCCCTTTCCCTGTACTTCTGTTCAACAGAAACAATGTCTCAGTTAAATGGAACCTATCGGAAGAAAGAACAGGCAACTGACCTCCTGTCATGGCTCTATCAGGAGGATGAATCTGAAACTGTTATTCCGGGGGAGCCATGGGGCGAACTGGTTTACTGTCTTGAATTTATAAAAGATCGACTTCAGACTTCAGGATGGGAGCTTGAAGACGAACTGCTACGACTGACGGTACACGGACTGGTACACCTGCTCGGTTATGATCACGAAAGCGACACTGAAGAGGCCGAGATGCTCGGCATGGAAAACAAACTACTTAAGCGGATCGGAATGGTGGGGGTGTATCCGGTATGAGCAGGCCGGTCGGAAATACATTAACTTCCAACCAACCGCTATTCATCTTTTACTAGGCTTCCGCTGGTACAATATTAATCAGTTTGCGGGTCCGATTTTTTTGTGCGAATTCAACCACTCCATCACACAAAGCAAACAGAGTGAAATCCTTACCCGTTCCGACATTACTACCTGCGTGGAAGGTATTACCAACCTGCCGGACAATAATCGTTCCTGCTGTCACTTGCTGACCACCGTATCTCTTAACACCACGGTGCTGCGCATTAGAATCCCTGCCGTTCTTTACACTACCTTGACCTTTCTTATGAGCCATTTTTTCCTCGTATTGCTAATAATGAATACACTGACTTGGTTCGATCAGACACATTTACGTTACAAATGCGGATGGTGACGGAAGGTTCCCGCTTGCATCTCATTTGATCAGGCCTGAATATCCGATATTTGAATTCTGGTGTAGTTCTGTCGGTGACCGGCAATCTTCCGATACCCTTTCCTTCTCTTTTTCTTGAAAACAACAACTTTCTTGTCCTTGAAATGATCCAAAACCTTTCCGCTGACCTTGGCACCGTCTACGAATGGATTTCCAACTTTGTAGTCATTCTCTCCGGTTTTTACAAACAATACCTGATCTGACTCAAACGCTGAACCCTCTTCCTGATTGATCAAATCAACCGTCAGAATGTCATCCTTCGCTACTCGATACTGCTTTCCGCCTGTTTTTATTATTGCGTACATATCTCGACTGCTTATGTGGGTGAGTGTCGTTAGTGGATACTGCCATATAAGTGAATCTCATTAAAATAGTTGAATCAGGGAACTCTGTCAATCGGAAGCTGTAAATAATTGCCCGCTTGCCGATGGCTGACTGGCAGGCGGGAAACAACATTTTGACAGTCACGTCCCATAAGGGCAAGAGGTGATCAGAACGTTATTCGATAACTGATCCCGACCTGTCCCAGGTCCGGTCGTATTTTCAGGTCGAGGTAGCCCTTGTAGCGTCCCTCATCGATCAGCTCGCCGTGTCGGCTCCGGGTCGTAAAATACTCAAATGTGCTGTAAGTGAATGCTCCCAGCGATAGCAACATTTTCAGATCATCACCTGGCTGAAACTGGTTTAAAAAATAGGCGGATACAACGCCTGACCCCAGCAGAACTATTCTCCAGAAATCTTTTTCATATTCGACCTGACGGACTTTCAGCACCCATTTCTTTCGGGCAATGTCCTCAAGTTGAATAGGTGACAATACAACCGATTTTTTAATCTCGTAAACATTGCGTTCTTGGGTATCCAGTTCTCTACGAACCTTGTCAATCAACTGTATCTGCTTCCGTTTGTCCAAGTAAGATGAGACACGGTGACCTGGCTTGGGTGTTTCAATCGTTTGAAAATAGACCCCTTCACTCACCTTTTTCCCAACCCGGGTGATTTTCAAAATACCGATATTATGTCGCCTGTCGATGGCAGAGCGGACCTCTTCCTCACTGTCTCCGACCTTCTTATTCCGATAGATCACAACCTGATCACCGACGGAGATACCGTTCTGCTCGCCCAGATTGATAACCGCTATTTTATTGTTGGCCTTGATAACATTTCCGGCCAGGGGGGCGTTATTGGCAATGCGATTGGATAGTTGGTAAAACCGGCGATCCATATTTTCATCGGAAAACCGAATGGTATCCTCAAAAGCCAGCGCATTATCAAATATGTGTACCAGTTTTACATTCAGACTGAATAGTCCGGATGAGGTCAGAGAGATATGACCTGACAGAATCCAGTCCAGATTGGTGATCTTTCCCATCTGGATTCCACAGCCAATCTCAAAACATGGCAACAGGGAAGGAGACTGTTTTTGAATCTCCTCTTCAATAGCATCCAACGCAATTATCTTAAACCTGTTGGTGTTATCCAGGTTCCGGGCAACCATGTTGCTGAAAGCTCTGGCTGCTGATTCCGTCATTCCGGTTGAACTGAACTGTAACACGAACAACTTTCGGTCATCACTTTCCGGGGCTTCCAGAACCTTCTGGATCACAGCTTCCGGGTTTGTCTGTGCAAACACAGTAACGTTGCACAGGAGTCCCAGGCTCAGAATGAAAAACAGACAAATAATGCTGAATTGGTGTAATGGATCTTTGACCATATGCGAATTCATCACCAAAGAATCGGTTTTTACCAATCCTCTTCCGGTTGTTCCCTTTTTTGACATTGCCCCCTCGATTTAACTGTTTGCATTGCTGGGTCAGCTTTCAGCGGTGTTTTGCGAAAGCTGATCGCGCGCTCTGTATATAAATGCAGGAATCAGGCTAAAAACGGTTTTCAATTCACCCAAGAACCAGTCGAAAGGGGGCCGCCCGGCGCCTTATCCCTTATTGGGCAAGGACCGGTAGGCCATACAACCTGACGGTTATTCCGTCACTTTTTTTGCTTTTGTGGTGGTTTTTTTAGTTTTTGCCGGTTTATCCACTTTTTTATCAGCAGCGGTTTTTCCACCTCGTGTTTTAGTCACAGATTTCTTTTTCGGTGCCGCTTTTTTACCCGGCCCCGCTGCTGATGGCTGTTTCTTCTTTTTCGCAGCCGCATCAGCTGATGATTTTTCTGCTACTTCAACAACCTTTTTATCTGCAACCGGTTTAGCAGCTGCCTTTCCTTTCGGAGCAGCCTTTTTGGTTCGGCTTCCGGTTGATGATTTTTTCTGCGTCTTCCCCGGCCTTTTATCTACTGCAGGCTCATCAGTGGTTCCAGCGTCTTTGGTTTTGGCTTCTGTCTGCTTCTTCGCCCCGGGACTCGCTTTTTTCCGTCCCGCTGAGCGAGATTTCGAGGTTGCCGTTTTTCCAGAAGATTTTCTCCTGGGTTTCTTACCGGCTTTGTTCTCTGCTGCGGACGATGCTTCGCCGACTGAGATAGCAGTTTCCTGAACACCATCCACAACCGCTTCTTTAGATTCGCTCGATACGGTTTCCGAAACCTTACCGGCGGTTGAATCTACTTTGGCGCCTTTGTGTTTCCAGAGATATTTCTGGTCGATGATAAGCGGAGGCTTATTATCTGGCTTTCCCTTGAGTCGATTTCCGAAGGAGTTTGTAATTTCAGCCAGCTCATCGGGATCAACTTCCTGGACATCTGAGAACAGGCATGACGGATGAATTCCTGTCTCCCCCGCCTTGTTCGTTACCTTCTCTTTTTTCCCACGATCCCTCTTCTTTTTTGATACCGGCCGTTTCGGTGCGTTGACTGACTCTTCTGGTTGCACATCGGAATCTACGCTCTCATCAACGTCCGCTTTATCCATTGTTTCCGCTATCGATTCGCTCTCTTCCGGCAAGTCTGATTTTGTGTCCCGGGGAGCCTCCTTTTTCTTGTTGACACTTTCTGATTTCTTGTCGGCACTATCTGATTTTTTCTCTTCAGGCTCCTCCTTCTTCCCGGAATTGCCCCTCTTTTTGTCCGACACATCCGACTTCGCTATTGACGCCTTATCTTTACGGTCTCTTTTCTTCTCGTTCTCTCCCTTCTGGCTCTCTTTCCCACTATCATCAGCTTCTGCCTTGGGAGCGGACTGGCTCTGATCGTATAACGACTTAATCTGGTCTTCTTTAAAAACAGAAATTTCAGGATTTCCACGTAGGATAATATCAATCCCGAACTCCAGCTCCAGGTCCGTAATGGACTGTCGCCTTTCATTTAGCAAGTAATTGGCCAGTTCCAGAGGCAGAACCCCTTCAATCTGGACGAGGTTACCTTTTGCAGCTGTCTCACGGATGGAACGCAGAATAAGATGGGTCGATGCCAGCAGGGAGGGGATACGGCCCTTTCCACTGCAGACCGGACAAACATTTTCAACGGTAGCAGATATTCCCACCATCAGCCGTTGTCGACTCATCTCCAGTAAACCAAACTGGGAGATAGGATTATATTTTCGCTGTGCTTTATCTCTTGACATGGAGTTCTGCAGCTCTTCTTCCACTTTTTTGCGGGATTGCTCCTTTTCCATGTCAATAAAATCAATGACAATCAACCCTCCCAGATTACGTAGTCGCAACTGACGGGCAATTTCACTGGCCGCTTCAAGATTGGTCCGCAGAGCAGTGGCATCGATGTCGCCTTCCTGATTTGATTTTCCGGAGTTGACATCGATGGAGACCAGCGCTTCAGTCTGATCGATCACAATTGAACCACCAGAAGCCAGCTTGACATCCCGACTGGTGAGCTGTTCAACCTGCCGTTCAATCTTGTATGACGCAAACAGGGAGCGATCACCGACAAACAGTTTCAAGTCCTTTTGCCGTCTCGGGGCAACCTGTTTGAGAAAATCCAGTGATTTCTGAAAGGTTTCCGGATTATCCACCCAGATTTCCTCGATTTCCTCAGTATAGTAATCTCTCAAGGTTCGGTTTACGACATCCGATTCTTCCAGAATCAGGGCCGGCTTTTTTGTTTCCTTGAAGGAATTGAGGATGTCCTCCCAGGTTTTTTTCAGGGAGGTGTAGTCTTTTTTCAATTCGACAAGATCACGCCCGACACCAGCCGTCCGGATGATCGCCGCATGCTTTTCAGCATCGAGAGCTGAAATAAAACTCTTCAAGCGGTCACGTTCGTCCGAATCCTCAATTTTTTTGGAAATGCCCCCCTTGTTTGAATTGGGCATCAGAACCATAAAACGCCCCGGAAGGGAAATATTAGTTGTTAAGGCAGCTCCTTTTTGATCAACAGCCTCCCGTGTCACTTGGACCAGAATGCTTTGCCCCTTCTTCAGCTTCTGCTGAATCGGGCTGTTGTTGTTCAAGTTTTTACGCTGATATAATGTTGAATTGATTTCGCTACTGGGCAGAAATCCATGCTTCTTGTTGCCAAAATCTACAAAGGCAGCCTGCAAAGAGGACTGAACCTGAACAACGGTCGCTTTATAGATATTGTTTTTGGTCTGTTCGACGGTTCGATGCTCGATGAGCATCTCCTGGAGGAGGTTGTCCTCAACGATCGCAACGCGGGTCTCATCATCGGTTTCGTTGATGAGTATTGTTTTTTTTGTCATTAATTCTCCGACATAATAATGGGTCGATTTCCCTGCTATTTATTGACGATACTGCCATCAGGCGATATCACCCAGCTAAGTGGAAATCATTCAATAAAACGATTTTTGCCGGAAAGGGATCTTGGAGAAGAGAAGAAAAGCGGGGTGGGAATTAACAGCTGAATATTGAGCTGTGCAGACACACAACGGTTTCCATCCTGAGCGGAAAAACTGGGCTGACACTTTATCATAGTCAACATACCGGTTTAACCGTCTCTTTCTGCTTGCCACTCACGCATACTATCGGAACAATCTATCTTGATTTGTTTTCAAACCGACAGTATGGGCGGCCATGTCACTTCTAAACCGGAAGCTAAGCTGCCGGGATCCTCCTGACCCGATCCGAATCGTTCGTAACTGGATACGAGCTGCCATTTTTTTTGTTTACCTCATCGAGACAGGTCGATGAAGCCGACCTTGTCAGGTATCACCGGAGTTCCGGTGATACCTGAGGGCCGAAATCATTCTATATCTGCCGGGACCTTCTGTCCCGGGCTTGCATCTGCCCTGTGATCCCGGTTCACTCATGAACCGTTTGCTACCGGCAAGAATCAGTTACGGGCTGGATCTGATTCGTTATGCTGCCGGGGACCGCTAATCCAACCTTCAGGTCATCAATTCTACACCTGTTTCGGTCAGATAAATCGTATGTTCAAACTGAGCTGACAGCTTTCCGTCTATCGTTACTGCCGTCCAGTTATCGTCCAGTATGTACAGATCCTTATCCCCCAGATTGATCATGGGTTCAATGGTAAAAAACATACCAGGGATGAGTTTTACCCCATGTCCCTTTTTTCCAAAATGGGGAACCTGGGGATTTTCGTGAAACTGTCTTCCGATACCATGACCGACAAACTTCTCAACAACCGAACACCCCATGGAATGAGCGTATGCCTGTATGGCAGCACCAATATCTCCCATTCTTCCGTAGGGGGTGACGGCCTGAATACCAATCTTGAGGCACTCCTCAGCAACCGCTGTGATCTTTTGAGCATCGACGGAGCAGTCACCGATCAGAAAGGTCCTGCTGGTATCACCGAAATATCCATCAAGAATACTGGTGATATCCACATTAATGATATCTCCTTCACAGAGAATGGTATCGTCCGGAATCCCATGACAGATCACATTATTGAGTGAGGTACAGACCGATTTCGGATAACCTCTATAATTCAGCGTTGCCGGAACCGCGTCATGGTCGAGCGTATACTCATGAACCCAAGTGTTGATTGTATCGGTTGTGATACCTTCGCGGATATTTTTACCCACCATGTTCAGCGTATCTGCCGCCAACTTGCCGGCTATCTTCATCCCTTCAATGTATTCACTACTTCTTTCTATCCTGTCAAGCCGTGGAGGTGCATCTTTTCCCTCACGCCGTTGCTGCATGTCCGCTGCCAGATGGCATTTTTTATATTTCTTACCGCTGCCACACCAGCAGGGATCATTGCGCTGGATTTTTCCCGAGCGCTCCGGAGGATTATTTTTCATTGATAGGGGAAGCTTGGCCAACCGTTTACCTGACAACAATGTTCATAATTTTTTTCGGGATAAAAATAACTTTCACTACCTGTTTGTCATTGATATATTTCTGCACCCGGGCACTTTCCTGGGCGATTTTGAGAACCTGATCCTGATCGTTTTCCTGTGAAACAGTGATATTGTCCCGGACCTTGCCGTTCACCTGCACCGGAATCTGATAGGTATCGTTGATTAACCGGGATTCATCATACTGCGGCCATGCCTCAAACGCGAGACTCTTTTCACCACCCAACCGACTCCAAAGTTCTTCTGCGGCGTGCGGGGCAAAGGGACTCAGCAGCAGAACAAGATTTTCTAATTGCTCGCGGTTCTGCTGCGATGCACTGATCAGTTCGTTGCTGAAAATCATCAACTGTGAAATAGCGGTATTAAACCGTAATCCCTCAATATCATCAGTCACTTTCTTGATAGTTTGATGCATTAATTGATCCAATTCTTCGCTGGGAGAACTATCGGTAATGCTGGCTGGCAGATTGTCATCTTCATCAACCATCAGACGCCAAACCCTTTTCAAAAACCTGTCTATTCCCTCAAGCCCTGATGTACTCCAGGGTTTCGCTTTTTCCAGCGGGCCGAGGAACATCTCGTACATTCTAAGCACATCTGCGCCGTACTCCGCTACCACATCGTCGGGATTGATGACATTGCCGAGGGATTTCGACATCTTGACCCCGTTTTCCCCCAGAATCATCCCCTGGTTAACCAATCTTTTAAAAGGCTCCTTGGTGGAGACATGTCCCAAGTCGTACAGAACCTTGTGCCAAAAACGGGAATAAAGCAGGTGAAGGACCGCATGCTCAGCTCCGCCGATATACATATCAACCGGCATCCAGTATTTTTCAGCCTCTTCAGACCAGGCAGCTTCATCATTATGAGGATCAACAAACCTCAGAAAATACCAGCAGGATCCAGCCCACTGTGGCATGGTATTAGAGTCCCTCGTGACAGGTGTACCGTCAGGAAGCGTGGTGTTGATCCAATCCTCCACATTGGAAAGTGGGCTCTCGCCGGATTCGGAGGGCTGAAACGAACGGGTCTCAGGCAACGTCAGGGGCAACTCATCTTCCGACAGGGGAATTACCTCACCGTTCTCCTTGATGGAAAGCGGAAACGGTTCACCCCAGTAACGCTGCCGTGAAAACAACCAATCCCGCAGCCTGTAGTTAATCGATTTTTCCCCTTTGCCATTCTCAGTCAACCAGTCGCTCATTTTTTCCTTGGCGTCCACGACGGTTAACCCATCCAGAAAACTACTGTTCATCAGTACCCCGTCACCTGACCAAGCCTCTTCTGAAATATCCTGACCCTCAATCAGGGGAATAATCTTCAGTCCGAATTTGGTTGCAAATTCGTAGTCTCGTTGATCATGACCGGGAACCGCCATAATGGCTCCTGTTCCGTAGTTAAGCAGAACATAGTCTGCAATCCAGATCGGAATGGGCTGATTATTTGCCGGGTTGATAGCATAAGCACCTGTAAAGACGCCGGTTTTCTCTTTTGAAAGATCAGTCCGGTCCAAATCGCTTTTGGATTCGCAGGCTGTCTTGTACACCTGGACCTCATCCTGACGGTCCGGTGAGGTAATCTGGTCAACCAGCGGATGTTCTGGTGCCAACACACAATAGGTAGCGCCAAACAGCGTATCCGGTCGGGTCGTAAACACATCAAAACTCAATTCACTCTCCGAGATGGAAAATGTCGCCGTCGCACCAAAGGACTTGCCAATCCAGTTCCGCTGCATCTCTTTAATTGAATCTGGCCAATCGAGGTCATCCAGATCATTCAACAGTCTGTCGGCATATTCTGTAATTTTCAGCATCCACTGCCGCATCGGACGGCGAATCACCGGGTGATTCCCCCGCTCTGACATGCCATCAATCACCTCTTCATTGGACAGCACCGTCTTTAGAGCCGGACACCAATTCACCGGCGCATCATCCTGATAAGCAAGTCCTTTGTTGAACAGTTGCAAAAAAATCCATTGTGTCCAACGGTAGTATTTTGGATCTGTAGAATTAATCTCGCGATCCCAGTCATAGGAAAAGCCAAGTGACTTTATCTGCTCTCGAAAATGATCAACGTTAATAGCAGTGGTCTCAGCCGGATGGGTCCCGGTCTGAATAGCATATTGTTCCGCCGGAAGCCCGAAAGCATCCCACCCCATAGTGTGAAGAACATTAAACCCCCGCATACGTTTGTACCTTGCCAGAATATCTGTCGCCGTATACCCCTCCGGATGCCCAACATGCAAACCCTGCCCAGATGGATACGGAAACATGTCCAGGACGTAGTACTTCTCCTTCGTATGATCAATTTCGGCTTTGAATGTTTTCTGCTCTTCCCAGTATTTCTGCCACTTAGGTTCTACAACTTTTGGGTTATACGACATTTTTGAGGGCTAAAAAGAGTTATCAAGGTAACAGGCGAAGCTGAACAGGCCTTGAGGCTGGATAGAAGATGACGTACTTTATAATCCTATCATCATATATATGGCGAAGGTTATTGTCAAATCGGGCGTTTGGCAGGAGGTATTTGAGTCCCTTTTCAGGTAGCCGGCAGCGAATGGAATATGGAAAGGTATCCATCATACAGTACCCGATGGATCTTTCCTCCAGAAACAGCATCCTTGACGGCACAGGCTGGTTCATGGACGTGCCTGCAATTTCGATGTTTGCACAGGCCCCGGTACTCCAGGATTCTCGGGTAGTATTCACACAGATTCGCTTGTGTCATGCCCCAGAGTCCAAACTCTCTTATGCCGGGAGTATCGATAACAAAACCCTGCTCTGCAATCTGGTGCATGATGGTATAAGTGGTTGTATGCGACCCTTTGTGTGTTTTTGCACTGACATCACCAATCCGGATTGACAAATCAGGAAAGTATTTATTCAGCAGTGACGACTTCCCTGCGCCGGATTGTCCGGACAGGACACTGACATTATGACTTAGCAATTCGGCAAGCTGATGATCCGCATCTGGATTTTCAATTGATGATAAAAAGATCTTCAGATCAAGGTCACGAAACGGATCAATCAGGTTGCCAATCTCATTTTCTTGAACAAGGTCTGTTTTGGTGATAATCAGTACGGGAGTGATTTGCCCGATAGATGCCGCAACAAGCAAGCGGTTAATCAGATTGAAACGGAAAGCGGGATGTTTGGTGGATGCGACTATCAGTAGGTAATCTATATTGGCTGCGATGACCTGTTCTGCTTCTTTACCGACCCGTGTCCTTGAAAGAAAGCTTTTTCTGGGTTCAATTTCGGTGATGAGCCCTACATCATCTTTTTCAGCCTTCCGATAAGCAACCCGGTCTCCGACAGCAATCTGATTATCAAAACGACTGTTTTTAAAAAACTTTCCCTTGATTTTACATTCAACTTCCTGGTTTAAAGCGTTCCTCAGGTAGTAAAATCCTTTTGTCCGTCTGACAACTATTCCGGATTCCGTAATGACCATAAATGGTTTATTTAGGTGGATGGGTTCTCTCGCCAACACACCGGATATCATTTTTTATGCAGACAGATCCTGCAGCATAGTTCAGGCGAAGAGAACCAGTCTCCAAGCTCTTTATTAGGGGTAACAAAACAAATCCTTGTTGAAAAGGACTCATTTTAATCAAGATAGGCTTGCAAGCATCGACTTTTTCTGCAATAAATTTCAAAGCGGCACAGAATCGCTGTGTTGAATATAATTCGTTGACAAAACGTCACGATTTGTGGGTGAGATTTAGTGACAGAATGTTTAGACTCACGATTGAAATTTTTGAAAAAATGTGATGAAATTAGGACTAAACGAAAATCTTAAGGATTCCTGGAATGAAGCCCTGATAGGGGTCTATCATTCAGATCTAGCAAGGGACTTTCTTAAATGTGAGAACGAGCAGGCCGTCAAGGCAGCAGTCGAATTTGTGAAATTCCTGAACCACAAGGGCTTGGACAACGAGAATTACCCATTCTATATGAAGCTGTTTTTGCTTGAGAATGAGGAGGTAATTCACGCATTTTTGAGTGATGGAACCGTGTTAAACAGCTTGAAGAGACTGAAGCGGGGACAGAAACTTCTCAAACTCTGCTTCGAGCTGCTGGAGCGATTTTCACTGGACACGGTACTCGAAAAGACGCTGGAGACGCTTCTGGTGATTCTTAACCAGACATATCGAACCGCAGCATCTGGCTTGGGAATTTATCCTCTGTCCTTGAACGAGTTGAATTACATTGGAAAATTTCTGGACGAACGCAAGCCGCAAGCCCACAAAATAAACAGAATTATCCTTGACATACTTGCGGATTTAGGCGAATTAACGGCTATATCCGAGTTTCCCAAAAGGCTACCCCCACGGCAGGCCTTGGTATTTGATCCATCGGATGCTGTTTCATACGGTACGGAATTTTGCCGGAATCTGCTCCGGAATATTAAGGTCTCCAACA
>Ga0307988_1000090_pt1 | contig 76725 bp, 63 predicted proteins | sample EllFjometagen183_FD_203166 | JGI IMG/M metagenome (GOLD analysis project Ga0307988, IMG submission 203166) | Marine microbial communities from Ellis Fjord, Antarctic Ocean - #183 | ecosystem: Environmental > Aquatic > Marine > Unclassified | place: Southern Ocean | collected 2014-10-08 | reverse complement strand
TCCCGTGGGATTGAATTTTTTTTTAAAATTATTTTTTTTGGTGGCGTTTTTCTAATGGGAATCTTTATTGTTTCCAACAATTTCGACCCTATAAATTATTCCCATCATCTTTTTGGAGATTTTTTTTTTGAGACCGGACTTATCATCTATGGCAAGCGCCCCGGTGGTTTTGCACCACCACAGATTGCCGGGAATATTATGGTTTTTATCTTTTTTATTGGCTGTGTCCTTTTTGTCAAAGCAAAGCCAGCCATTAGAGGCATCATTGTGGCTCTTGGCTTTTTCTTTTGTTCGTCAATACTGGCTTCGGGTTCAAAGGCTGCCAGTGGATCATTCCTCATAAGTATCCTGTTTTTTATTGTTATCTATAAACCTTTGCGTAAAAAAATAATTTGGATCATACCAGCAGCCCTGTTCATGTTTATTGGCGTTTTGGTTTTCAATACTCTGATTCTAGGTAGTGATCGAATGACCGGTGGCAATGATATGAATAACTTATCCTTAACCTTGAGGCTTGAGTTTTGGAATGCTGGATTTGATATGCTTCGCCAGCAAATTATGGGCGCTGGTATTGGTGGTTTTGCCAAGATTGTTGATCCATGGCCTGGAGCCCATAGCTTTTACTTTGGTATCCTTTTTGACGTAGGCCTTATAGGGTGCCTTATTTTGTTCATGTATTTTTTATTTCTAATCTTTCAATTGTACTATCTGCGGGATGGAGAAATTGACAATAGCCTGTTTTTGTACCTTCAATGTATGCTGGCCTTCTGGGTTGCATTCTTTGTTCATGCTATGGTTGATCTGGCCTATTCTTTGCCCTATATCTGGCTTTTATTGGGAGTTTTCAGTGCTTTGATTAAAATAATAGGATCGTCCGCCACCCCTATTTGTCAATGCGCCTTAAGGGGAAACAGTTTGGAAAATGTTTCCCATATAGAAATTGCCTATCATCATTAGTTTGGGCATGGAGAAAAAATATGAAAGTTTTGCTAATAAAACTTTCTTTCACAAGGCTTAAAGGAGCTGGATAGCCACCTTTACTTTTCGTTAGGGCTATGTTTTACAGCATTTGTTCTTCGGGAGAATGGGATAGAAACCAAAATTATATTATGCTGAAAATTCTTGGTTGAAAAAGGATTTCATGATGACCGATGCCGACTTTGGATTTGATTCCAGGTCAGCTGTCAACAAAATATATATAGATGGTATTAAAATAACAAAACAGTAAAAACTTTTACCCAAAGTCAAGCAGGGGAAAATATTTTTTCTTTTGTTAAGAAAGTATCTTAATGCTGGTTGAGTAATTATTTTGAATTATGAAAAATAAAAAATTATCTTCAAAGGACCATTTGCTGGTAACAGCTGGCAAGGGTTCACTGGTAAGTTTGGCTGGTACCTTTATGGGGAAAGCCCTTTCGCTAATATTGCGTTTTCTCGTTATCCGTTTACTAGGAGCCAAATATTTTGGTTTTTTTGCCATTTCCATGGGTCTGGTAGCGTTTGTTCGGATAATCGTATCCATTGGATTACCCAGAGGGGGTATGCGGTTTTTGGCAAAATCTCTGGGCAGCACAAACACAAAGCTCCTGCCTCAAATTATAAACACGGCCATGATGATTCCACTCATATTGAGCCTGGTGGGCAGCGGACTGTTTTACCTGGGAGCGGATACTATAGCGAACTTTTGGTTCCACAAGGTGGAGCTGATACCTATTTTTCGTCTCTTTGCTCTGGCAATCCCCTTTGTCACTCTGCTCAAGATCGGAACGGAATTGAGCAAAGGATTTTATACAACTAAATATGCTGTACTTGTTGAAAATTTTATCGTCCCAATTTTATTAATCCTTCTGTTCTTGTGCCTTTACTTTGTTTCTCATGGTTTCAAGGCTTTGATTTATGGGTTTATCATTGCCAACGCCGTGGGAGCAGTCTGTATTGTTTTTTTTCTCTTTCATCAGGCAGACAGAGCTTTTTCTATACAGCAGGATCTGTCTATTTCAGAATTTTGGCTTTGGTGGCTTAGCAAGGGTTTTTCTTTTGAAGTGATCCGCTATTCTTTCCCATTATTTTTGTCGGGAATAACGGCTATGTTGATGGGCACTATTGATGTCTTCATGCTCGGGCGCTTTGTAGATGCAGATATGGTTGGTATCTATGCAGCAGCTTCCATGGTTGCTGTTTTTCTTTCAACCTCCCTTGTGATCCCTGTGAATTCGATTTTTGCTCCCTTGGTTGCTGGCCACCATCATCAAAATGATTTGACAGCAGTCAGCCGTCTCTATTTGGCCACCACCAGATGGGTGGCTTTTTTGGCAGTCCCTTTAGTTTCAGGTGTGATCCTTTTGCGGAACTATATCATGATGATTTTTGGTACAGGATTTGTTGAAAGTGGTGCAAATGTACTGCTGATTCTCGCTATAGGGCATCTGATTAATGGCCTCACCGGTGGAGTGGGGCAAATCTTATCAATGGCTGGTCATCCCAAAAAAGAACTTTGCATTAATCTTTTGATTGTTATTTTGAATATTTGTTTAAATATTTTTCTTATTCCCCGTTATGGAATTATCGGTGCGGCCAGCGCAACTTCCATTGCCCTATGTTTGGTTAATATTTTTCGCGTCATTGTTGTATTTAAAATTTTTAAAATACAGCCTTTTACCGTTAAACTCCTTAGGATCTTTGCCCTGGGATTCTTTCTTGTTTTTGCAAATTTATTATTCCAGCAATTCATTAGTGGTGGTTATGACCTGCTCCTTGCCATTGGAACTTGTGGGGTGTTGATTTGGTTTATAGTCATCAGAGGTCTTGAGCCTGAAGATAGAGTTGTTTTGCGCGAAGTATGGAAACGGTTTAATCAATTGGCAGTTAACAAGCGATAAAGGACATTTTTGTATAAGATCATCAACAAAAAAAAGCGCATGGCTACAATTATTTTTGATGCCCTGGGTAAATTTCTTTTTGCTATCCCGCGTTTTTTTAAATCATCCCAGAAAATTTCCCCAGAAAAAATTGACTCTATTCTCATAATTCGAACTGCCTATATAGGTGATGTTGTCATGACATTGCCCATGCTAAAGGTTTTAAAAAATAAATATCCCGGGGTTCGTATTTCTTTTTTAACCTCTAAATCGGCTCAGCCCCTTTTAAAAAATAATCCCTATGTGGATGAAACAATTATCTACGACCCTTTCTGGTTTTATGAAACTGGTATCACTGCTTGGTTTGGCTTCATTAAAAAATTAAGACAACAAAGTTTTGATCTCGTGATTGAAGCTAGGGCGGATATTAGAGACCTTGCACTTATCCTTTTCTTTTGCAAGGCCCGTTATAAGGTGAGTTATGCTATTGGTGGAGGTGGCTATTTCCTTAGTCATGTGGTTCCCTACCCCGGTATATCTCATAAAGTTGATTTCCATTTGCACCTGGCAGAATATTTGGGATGCGCTCTGGGTGATATTGATAGCGGTTTTTATTTAAGTGAGACTGAGAAAAAGCGGGGCAAGGATATTTTATTGGAAGCAGGGATGGAGGGGGAATTTATCGCAGTTCATCCAGGTTCCAGACTCTTTTTGAAAAGATGGCCGTTAGATCGCTGTGCTAGCCTTTATGACCAACTCATTGAGACTTATGGGATGCCAATTGTATTACTTGGTTCTAGTTCGGAAACCTTGCTCATAGAGGCTATCCAAGCCGCCATGGTACACAGAGCAGTTTCATTGGCCGGTCGTATCGACTTGCGCGAGCTTGGAGCGGTGATTAGCCGTGCCAGTATTTTTATTTGCAATGATAGTGCTCCCATGCATATTTCAGCAGCTGTGGGGACACCAACCGTGGCGATTTTCGGCCCATCCAAATCCGTTGAGACCAGTCCCTATAACACCATCTGTCAAGTAGTGGAGAAAGTTATGCAATGCAGGGATAGCTGCGATGAGAGTCATTGTCTTTTTGACCGATATCATGCCTGCATGGATGATATTACTCAAAACGACGTTCTGGCAGGTGTCAAGAGAATCTTCCAGATTTCTCGGGATAACTAAATAGTAAACAACAAACATAGAGCCTTAAGAAAAACCAGACAGATAGATAACTTGAGTTACCTGTCTTTGAACATGGGTTACATGCCCATGGAGGGATAAAAAATTTGGATTTTCGATTTGATATTATTTCATGCAGTACTTATAAAGAGATCAGTGAACAACTTGCCAAGTCATTGGAAAATTATAGAGACCTTTTGCCTAGGGCTAAAAACGACTTGATATTACTGAAACCCAACCTTAACTCTAATATGAATTCGCTTACCGGAAATACAACAGATCTACGAATTCTAAGTTCAGTGATCCTGTTCCTAAAGGAAGAAGGTTATACAAATATCATGATTGGAGAGGGCACAAACAGTGGGTTTTACAGAAATAAAATCAGTGTGATTTCACGCCTGGGGGTTGATAGGCTTGCCAGATATTTTGGAGTAAGAATCAAAGATCTCAACCAATCCGATTTCCATGAAATTGATTTTGACCAAGGTATAAAAGCACAGGTGGCAAAGGAAGTAATAGACGCAAAAATGCTTATCAACCTGCCTAAATTGAAAACTCATTTTGAAAATGGCATGACTGTGTGTCTTAAAAATCTCATGGGCTGTCTTGTGGGGCAGGAAAATAAAAAAAAAACACATGATAACCTGGCTGAAAATATTTTGAGGATAAACAATGCGGTAAAACCCCACCTCCATATCGTGGATGCTCTCATAGCAATGGAAGGCTTGGGTCCCACAAAAGGATTCCCCATTCGTCTGGATAAAGTTTTGATAGGAACCGATCCATATCTTATTGATTTGGTATGTGCTCACATGGCTATGTTTGATTTTAAAAACGTCAGGACACTTGCGCTTGCAGAGAAAAAAGGTCTTCTGACCAAGGAACATTTCAAGTTTGCGAGCTCAATAGATTTTTCTGGAAGCAGGAAAAAATTTGCCCCGCCAAAGGCAGGTCCCTTAGCCACATATATTCACAGCCCGGACAGACAGAAATTTTTCCTGAAGATCAGAAATACGGCTTTTTTTACCTACCTTGCATCTACTGATTGGTTTGCCAAGTTTCTATATTTGACTGATTTGCGACAAGATGTCTTTCTTTCAAAAGAAATGGTATGTAAGGAACTTAAAATTGACAAGGACCTATGTGATGGCTGTGGTATCTGCAAAGATGTCTGCCCCTTGGGCCTTGAGCTTCCCAACGATATGAAAATGGGGGAACTATGCATTGAATGCATGTATTGTTATTCAGTCTGTCCAAAGAATGCTATAAAATTTCAAGGGGAATTGGGATTTTTCAGTGAGCAATTAAAACAATATGATCAGTTAATAAAAAATCTTTATAAATGAAATTATTTAAAGGACTATAATGGGAATTTTGCAATACGTTTTAAAGAAGTTTAAAGCCAATAAAAAAATAATATATATTGTATCTGGCCTTCCTCGTTCAGGTACCTCAATGATGATGAAAATGTTGGAAAACGGCGGACTTGAGCCTTTTATCGACAACATCAGAGTTCCGGATGAGGATAATCCAAAGGGGTATTATGAGTTGGAGCGTGTGAAGCAGCTTGGAAAAGATAATTCATGGATGCATGAGGCTCAAGGTAAGGTTGTAAAAGTGATCTCCATGCTTCTTTTTTCCTTGCCTCCCACCTATGAATATAAAGTGATTTTTATGCAAAGAAATATGGAAGAAGTACTTGCATCCCAGGCAGCAATGCTGCTCAGGAAAGGGAAAAAGAACAGAGATGTTTCAGATGAAGAGCTCTCAATAGAATTTGCCAGGCATCTAAAAAAGGTTGAAACATGGTTGAAAAAGCAATCAACTATAAAAGTTTTGTATGTAAACTACAATGAACTACTAAAACATCCCCACGAAAACAGTATAAAAATAAATAATTTTATGGATCACCATCTTGATAATATCAAAATGTTGGAAATAATCGACCCCAGCCTCTATCGCCAGAGGCGATAGAGGCTGGGGCAGGACCCGGCAGCAGAGACTGGAGTTGCACTGGAAATATTTTTCTGATAAAACACAAATATAATTTAGGAGGGAACGATGCATACTAAAAAAAAAGTTATCATCATTCTGCTTATTGCTGTGTTGTTCATGGGTTTTTGTATGTCGTGCAGTAAAAAACGACCACGTCGTTCGTCTTCAAATGGAAAATGTGGGTCGGGAATGGTGTGGATGCCGGATCACTATGACCCGTCCGGTAATTGGATCCCTGGACAATGCATTCATAAATAGCCCAAAACATTAAATTCAATAAGGACTATGCCATGTCCAGGAAAAAACTTATTACACAGATTGTTTTGATTTTGTCATTGATGGTCTCTTTGTGTTGGGCTGTGCCTCCTTTTAAACTTGTAAAGAAAGCAGCTTGTTTTTTATAAAACCCCACAGGGGCGAAAACATTGACAAATGTGGAGTCGGAAAAATATGGATATCCGGACACACGGCAATCTACGGCAGATGGGTTCCCGGGCATTGTGCCCATCAATAGATGATGTTACCTGTTGATTTATACAATGTAAGCTGATTTTTATTGGCTAAACTGAAAATGGATTTCAAGATTGATCCAGTATTTATTGGGAGCTTGGAATCCATGGAATTGGAGTGATATTTCTTGTAATAAAATGGAATTTTCAGTAATCATACCTGCCTATAATGCCGAAAAGACAATTGATTCTTGCATCCAGGCTCTTTTATCCCAGTCTATTCCCCGGGAACAATATGAGATTATTCTGGTGGATGACGGGTCCACCGATGCCACGGCAAAAATTGTTCAAACGTATCCAGTTATTTATCACTATCAGAAAAATAAGGGGCCTGCAGCGGCTAGGAACAAGGGCACTACAATCTCAAAAGGGAAAATTATTCTGTTTACAGATTCCGATTGTGTTCCTGACCATTTCTGGATACAGGAGATGGTTTCTCCTTTTTTGGCGAACCCGGAGATTTCAGGGGTCAAGGGGGCCTATAAAACAAAGCAGAAAGGGCTGACAGCAAGATTTGCACAAGCTGAATTTGAAGATCGGTTTGTCCTGCTTGGGAAATCCTCTTTCATTGATATGGTTGATACCTATTCTGCTGCATTTAAAAGAGATATTTTTATCAAGGCGGGTGGGTTTGATCCATTTTTCCCAGTAGCCAATAATGAAGATACGGAATTATCCTATAGGCTTGTTTCCGATGGCCATCTGCTTGTCTTCAACTCCAGGGCATTTGTTTATCACACCCATCCGAACACCCTTGGGAAATATCTTAAAATCAAGTTTTGGAGAGGGTATTGGCGGATGGTTGTTTATGCACGCTATCCTGAAAAAGCGATTAAAGATTCATATACTCCTGCTGTTATAAAGATTCAGACACTGCTTATGCTTTTATTAGTTCCAATTTTGATAATTGGATTTTTTTTCTGGAGAATTCATGCTTATTGCATCCTAGGGCTTATGGTCACTATAATGGTGACATCAGTTCCCTTTTCCCTGGCTTCTTTTAAAAAAGATAAAGCTGTTGGTCTTTTTTCTCCCTTTTATTGTTTGTTAAGAGCAGCGGTATTTGCGGCAGGCAGCGCTGGGGGAATTTTGTATGTTGTTATAGATAGAATTTTTAGGCGCTACCGTAGACTATTCAACAACCAAGACTAGAATACACAAAGAATTTTTTGAAAAACTATCAGCAATAATACATTAATGGACCAAAAAGCTTATTTTTTTTCTTGCGGAATTATTCAAACTATCTTAAAAATACGACTATCCATTTGAAGGTTTTGTAATTGACTAATTAATATTTAAAAATTAAAAATTAAAAATAGGAGCAATCGCAATGATAAAATCCAATATATTTAGCTATGCACGTTTTGTTTTGATCCCCGTATTATTGGCTACACTTTCTTTTTTATCTGGTTGCACTACTTTTGGAACGTTTTCAAGCTTGAAACAGAGCCAGAGTACTAGTGAAGAAGTTCGTGAGCTTCTTGGTGAACCTGAAGAAATACGTTCAGAGACAACCTATGACCTATGGAAGTATACTTTTTCTAAATCTTTCAAATCTGAATCGTCGTTTAAGTCAGTGAAGGCTCTTGAGGCTGAAATTATTTTTGAAAATGGGATCATGTCAGACTATAAAATCACTGTTGTCACGAAAACGATTCCTGAAGATGAGAAACGTCTTATAAGGCCTGACAATGATGGGTCAGGAATAAAGGGTAGAAGCAAAGCAGGGTACGGAAATGAACGATCTGGAGGCCAGAGGCTCAACCCTAAAGCTCGCCGCTTTTTGGCAAAGTTTGATTCCAATAATGACAACAAAATCACTATAAAAGAATATTCCGGACCCCAGGAGATGTTTAAGCGTATTGATTCAAATCATGATAATATTATTGAATTATCCGAATTAAAGCATTTTCCTAATAAAAAAAATTGATAAATAAATTCGTCATTATTCAGCAAAACAATGCACCAAATGTCATTTTTCGTTTGACTAGGGTTTTATAAAATATTCTTTATTTTAAATTAATTTCAAGACCCCATGTATTGATAGGTTTTAGTTTCCTATTGTCGTATTAGAACGGAGTGGATTTGGGGTGAACGTTTCACCATAGGGCTTGTGATCAAAAGTAGAGCCCAACGACAACTTGCTAAATCTCTCAATTCGGTTCACCTGGAATATCTCAAAGTACTTGATGTTAAACCTGTGGTATTCCTAACGCTATGATAGCGGTTGTGGAAAAATTGCTCACATCATGCTTTGGAGGGGTGCAAAAAGTAAGCTGGATGCGGATATGATCAGAAAATATGTGAAGCATCAAGAAAACAAAGAAGGGGTGGTTGAGCAAGGAGCTTCGTTTAATAAATAATAGAATAGTGGAGACAACCTTCCTTGCCACCTCAAGGGACAAGGAAGGTTCATCCCCTTTTAGTAGGGGGGTACCCCTAAAGCCTGGCCCTTTGGGTCAGGATATTTACTATCAAGGCTTGTGGGCTGGTCTGAATTGTTCTTTTCTTATAAAAGATTTTTTCCCAGATAGTTCACCAATTATCAAAACCGGGCTCTCAGATATTTCAATTGTCAGGGATTCTTCACTGATGTTATATGTTTTTGTATTAAAGGCTGTGGCATAATCTGTAACATCACTCCCTGATTCTACGTCTGGAGTAATTGATGTGACAGTTACCCTACTGCTCATGAGTTGATTTAAAGTAATTATCCTGGTTTCACCTGGATTGTAGTAGGGATCTTCAAAATAATCCCACCAGGCAATAAAAATTGCCCTGCCATTCTTGAAGACTTTGAAAAGATGAAGGTTCTCATCATTTATATCTTCACTTACCTGGGTGAGGGTGGAAAAGTCAGCACCTGAAAGCTCTTCAGTCATTTTTTTATAGGTGAAATACCCCAGTTTTTTAACGCCGAACCCAAGGTCATATGAGCCTACTCCATCATAAATCAGACCAGTCTGATCAAAATATGTATCTTCATCTTTCCAGCCTTCAATCAAGCCAAATGCTGGAAACACTTTTTTTACACCCTTTGAAAGGGCATAAATAAATCGTTTAAAATAATCAATAGCCTGTTGTTGCTCACTCTGGTATTCATAATCAAAATCAGTAGTATGCCCGGAAAATGATCCCATTTCAGTAATCCAAATGGGGAGATCTGGTGGGAAACCATAGGAATCGAGAATAGAACGGATATAATCTAAAATATCTTCCTGCTCGGTTGGATCAATAATTTGATAATGACCCAATGCATTTCCATACCAATGAAAGTCCAAAATATCAATATATTGTCCATTGAGTTCCTTTAAAATAGGGGCGTATCCTATTTCAAATCTCTTGATGAACTTTTCTGGAAGCTGGCTTCCAAAACCGCCAATTATAACCTGGCAATCGCTGCAGGCATCTTTAATGGCCTGAAAGGTAATTTTTTGCAATTCTGAAAAATCTGATCTTTTTTGATTATCCGGCTCATTGCCCACCTGCCAGTATTGTATCGGGTTAACCAGACCCGGCATATCATCAATGCCATCACCATCATAACGCTCCACAACGGCTTTTACAAAATTTACATATTGTGCCTGGTCAATGGGAATCCAACTGCCGTCCAGGCATCTGTCAAGGTCTTTAAGGGTAGGTTGGGGGGAAATATTAGCCATAATACTGAATTCTTCAGGGATCTCACCGAATTGTTCATCAAAAACAGAAAAATCATATTCATCATTGTTTATATCGGGTTGGACCATAAACCAGTAAACATATTTCATGGGCCGCACCCATTGCACACCGATTTCACTGGCATCAGAGTAACCCTTTTTTTCATATCCTTGAGTTGAAATTTTTGCGGGATGAAATCCAAAGGGTGAGTCTGATGCATCATATTGGATTTCATCAGCAGAACTAAAAGATATCCCGCACAGGATAGTCAATACAATTGCAATTGCTAAGGAAAGTAAAAATTTAGTTTTCATTATAGTATCCTAATATAATATTTTTTTTCAGACCATTTGGAATTTAAAGAAAGTTTTTAGGGGTGAATAATGGGTAATGGCTGAATTATTTTCAAGTTTTCAATGAATCTGAGTCTATCAATTTCAAATAAAAGATAAGGCGTATTGGTAATTTTTCAAGCCTATAGTTCTGTGCTATTCTTATGGATCATAGTTCACAGCACATGAATTGATACCCTTTGCTTATTGAGATGGAAGAGGATGTTTGGTGCATTTTTTTGCTGAATATTTCCAAAATAATAAACAAACATAATACCATGACGAAAAATTTATAGGAATAACTCACTGTAATAATGGAGTTTATTTTTTTTCCAAAAAGATGGGTTAAGAGACTTCGATTGATAATTCTTAAGAAATATTATACCTTGATAAAAAAATATTGAGAAACTGCGCTTAAACAAAAGGAGAATGGATGAGCAAGAAAAGTGAACCATTGAAACGTCCACTGGTTCTTGTGGGCTTCGATGGAGGGGAATGGAATCTTATAAATCCATGGATTGACAGAGGCTTTCTTCCAAATATAAAAAAAATTAAAGACGCTGGGGTGTATACTGATATGATTTCAACTATTCCTCCGGTTACCGGCCCTGCACTGGCTAGCTTTTTCACTGGATTAAACCCTGATAATACCGGAATTACAAGCTTTATTAAACCTGGAGGAGGGGTGATTAGTTATAACGATATTAAAAATCCAGCAATGTGGGATTATCTTGGCGCGGCAAATATCCGCTCATGCATCGTTGGGCTTAGACTTACTTACCCTCCCAAAAAAATAAATGGAATAATGCTTTCCGGAGGTCTCCTTCGTTCCGAGGGGGATGATTTCATACAACCTGAGAAGTACATGGATGTGGCCATGGGTTATCATCCTGATCCTGAATCGTATCCTGAACTTTTTAATACCCTTGTTAAAGGCTTTGTTAAAGATCAAAGGGAATTTACAGATGAATTGATCCGTTTGACAAAAAAACAATTTTCAATATTTGTCGAGTTAAGAAAAAAAGATAAATTCCTTTTTTCTTTGCTCTGGGTAGAGAATACGGATCTCCTGCAGCATTTTTGCTGGGATCATCCAGAGGAGATTTTAAGGCTTTATCAATGTCTTGATAACCTTATGGGAGAATTCCTTGAGACTAACCCTGATTTTAACCTGGTAATATTATCCGATCATGGCTTTCACGCCACCCCGGATAGAAGTTTCAGCATAAATGGATGGTTGTCAGAGAGAGGTTATCTGCAGCCCGCTAGAATTCCATTGTGGAATTTTATTAAGGATGCCGTCAGGAGAAATTTGTCGGATAGGTTGTCAACCTATCAAAAGCGGAAAATCAGGTCTTTTATCGGAAAAATAAAAAAGGGGAAAAAAAATCCCCAAGATTCGCCTGCTGTTTTCAGGAAAATGCCTTTGACGATTGCGGCGGCCAATTTTGGTTTCAGGGCTGAATTAACAACAGCATTTTCACCTTTCACCTGGGGCATCTATGTGAATGCTGATGCAGTCGGTTATGAAAAGGTACGTTCCCGGCTTATTTCAGATATGGAGTCATTTACCGATGAAGAAGGGAACCCCGTGTTTAAGCTGATTTATAGAAAAGAGGACATATATTCGGGTCAATTTTTTCAGGAGATGCCCGATATACTCTTCCTGGTACAGGATCGTTTCCATGTAGATATTAACTCACATAAGAAGTGTTTCAATTCGTATCATAATAAACGGAAGATAACAGGAGCCCATGACCAGGCGTATCGTGGTATTGCAATAGCGTTTGGCCCTGATTTAAAAAAAGAAACGGCATTAAACGATATAAGGATCATTGATTTTTTCCCAACAGTATTGAATTACTTCGGGCTATCAATACCCGATGGTATCGATGGGAAGTCTAGGGCCGCTGTATTTGGGTATGTCGAAGTCAGCTCGAAGGATAGTGGAGATTTTCAACCGGATGAATATCAGGAAAGTGGTGCGTATTCAGAAGAAGAGGAAGAAAAAATAAAGCAAAGATTAAAAAACCTGGGCTATCTTTAAGTCTGGGGCTTGTCATTATTTCTGCCATAACAGGTCATGGTAATGGATGAATAGGAGCCGGTCCATAATCGTAAAAGTCGGTTCCTTAAAGCCATTCACGTAGCGGCTCAGATCATGGGTCGCTATTGTATCCTATTGCCTTTAACAGGCTTAGGCCAGCAAACATACTCGTCCCGTGGATTCAACTGTCATGCAGTAGACCCCCGTCCAATACATGCCACAGGGATACTCCTGCAAAAGCCATCTATTTTAAATGATTGCCAACAATCTAAACATATCCAGAGATCTTTGCCGGAAGAGGATATTATCCGACAATCGCATTTTGGAACAAATTTTTTAGATTTCCGGTGCGATTAGGGCCTTGGCCACGGGAATTCTGTTGCATTCCGAGAGCCTTTTGGCTTGTATTTGTCTCCATTGGAGGCTGTTTTGTCCAGACTTTGGTGTCCGGGCCCACGAATCCATTTACACCGGGAGAACCGCAATAATTTGGCCCCCTTTTTTAACCTAAAGGCACACGCAAATTGAAAGTAAACTGCCTGAACATAATGTCCATGGTATTTTTCAGAATTTTCGGAAACCGAGCCTTGCTTCCGTTGTCATACAGGCCGCTTATGCCAAAGTACTGTTGAACTATGTAGCGGAACTTTGAAATGGATTTGTTTCGCTGGATTTCCATCTCGGTCAACTTGGCATTGAAGTTATCCTTAAGCATGATGCCATCCCGGGTTTTATTAAGGGCAAGGAACTCCCATGTTGAAAGAGCCTGCATATCTTTTATCAGCATAGGTGGTTTTTATTTTATCTTTGTATACATACTGAGAATAACAGCCAAGAGAAGATATTTGGAATCATGATGGGATGCCGGGCCCAAATTTGTCGAAAGGATGAAATCATTTTCAATATCAACCGCGGTATGCTTTTTAAGTCCATAAAGTGATTCATCATTTTTTATAGTCCAGTCAGAATCAATATCACTCGAGAATATTTTTAATATTGCTGTTTTTATCCAGTTTGCCTTCCGGGGTATTGAGTTCTTCTTTAAGTTCTTCCAGCAGACCTTTTTCGATGCAGAGTCAAAAGCAGTTCTCTACAGGCCATATCCTTGAGGCGACCATTGGACTGGACCCAGTTCCATTTTTGACTCGGGATTTTTGAGTTCTGCCTTTGCCTCAATGCTCAAGAACAACTATTTTGGATAAAATATAAATTTTCTGAGATAATTTTGCGATTGCTGATGATTTAAAATACCATAAAAGATTGTATATCAGATAAAAACAATTGAAGTCAGCAAAATGGGGAAAAACAAAAAAAAATTAAAGCAGGATGAAATTGTGAGGTTTGTGTACAAATTACTGGAGAATTTATGAGTGTGCCAGGGGAAAAATGGGTTGAAAATTAGACTGAAAAGAAAAAATATGAATTGAAAATGTTTGGATTTAATCGATGTTTGCAGCACTAAAAAACCTCAGGGATTCAAGTGTATAACCATCTATAGCTTCTGCTGTTACATGGATATTGTTTGTGATTCACTTACTCGCTCATTATCTGGCACAGGTGAGGCTGACAGCCCTTCGTCAATTCCACATGTAGAATAATGATAAATTACTGTCATACCCAATGAACTAAACAAGTTCCTTAAATCATCGGTAGAAAGCAAGATACAGGCAGTAGCCAGAGGGCAGCCCAATTGAATATTGTATATCTTGAGTGCCACATTTTCCTAAAGACAATAAGCCTGTGAGAAATGCAATAAAAAAGATCAGCAAGCGCATTTCATCATTTGGGCCAAAGAAAAATTTAGCAAAGAGCAATAGCAGGACGGTTGCAATTATTAATTTATGTTCTTTAATAATATTTATAACCAGATCCGGTTACGCCTTACCCTCCAATGGAGGTCATGTGGCTGATGGGGATGTCTTTGAGGTTTCGTTCATTTATATTATGAAATAAAGGTTTATGGGTAAGGGTTGTTTCAATAATGGATTTGAGTTCCAGGTCCGATGCCCCGTTTCTCAGCTGGGTGAGAATATCTTTTTCATAATTATGCAAAAGGCAGGGCCGCAGGGTCCCACGGGAAGTAAGCCTGAGGCGGTTGCATTCGCTGCAGAAATGGGAAGAGATGGGGGTGATAAACCCCACTACACCTTTGGCACCTTCTATTTGGTATTTTTTAGCAGGACCGTCATTGTACTCTTTTGCCAGGGCGATGAGGGGACCAAAACCTGATTCAATTTTATCCTGGATTTCCCGGGTTAGAATCTGCTGCTGTTTTTCAATGTCAGAATCCCCCATGGGCATATATTCGATAAACCGGATATGGAAAGGATATTTCATTGTCAGGCCCGCAAGGGTATCAATTTCATTATCATTGAAACCCCTGAGGGCCACGACATTTATTTTAATGGGAGATATGCCAAGTGTTTGAGCGGTCATGATGGAATCCCATACCCGGTGGAACCGGTTCCTGCCGGTAATGGATGCAAATTTCGCCGGGTCAAGGGTATCCAGGCTGAAATTTAATCTTTTGATCCCCATCTGGAGTAAATTTTCTATTTTATCCCGGTTTAAAAGGGCTCCATTGGTGGTAATGGAAATATCCTTAAGGGGTTTAAGATCACACAGCCTTTCCAGAAAAGAGAAGATTCCTTTGCGGACAAAGGGTTCTCCACCGGTGATCCTTACTTTGGTGATCCCCATTTCACAGGCAAGACAGGTAATTTTCAAGATTTCTTCATAGGTTGCTATTTTTTTATGATCAATCACTGAAAAAGGGGAGGCAGGTACACAATACCGACATCTGAAATTGCAGCGGTCTGTGACGGATATTCGTAAATAATTGATGGATCTATTGCCGGCAATCATGATTTTATTGTTGTTTTCCGTAGTAGGTAAGCAGGGCATCCACAAGACCGGGAATGGTATATGGATCTGCCTCAACTGATGGTTTAATTTCAAAGGATCGTATGGTATCCGAGGTGATGGGTCCTATGCTTGCGATTGCCACATCTTTTAACAGGGTTTTGGCATCCAAGGATTCCAGCAGAGACATGAAATTGGAGACTGTAGAAGAACTTGTAAAGGTTACAGCATCAATCTCTTTTTCGTTCAGCATGGAAATCAGAGTCTCCTTACCCTGTGTGTTCAGGATTGTTTCATAGACAGCCACCTCATTCAAGACAGCCCCCATTCTGGTCAACTCATCCGGTAGAACACTTCTGGCTACCTTTGCCCGGGGAAGGAGCACCTTTTTCCCTTTGATGTCTATTTTTGAAAAAGCATCCACCACAGATTCGGCACGGTAGGTTTCCGGAAGGATATCAGAGATAATTCCATGGTCTGCAAGCCGTTCTTTGGTTATCGGTCCGATACAGGCAAATTTTAAGTGACCCAGGGCTCTGACATCTTTGCCCATATCAAACAGGGTATCAAAGAAAAATTTTACTCCATTGACACTGGTAAATATCAGCCAGTCATAGTCGTTCAGGTTGTGAATGGCATTCTTGAGGGGAGCGGTTTCTTTTGGGGCAATGATTTGAATGGTGGGAATTTCAATGCAATGGGCCCCCAGTTCTGTCAACTGAGAAACCAGATTACTGGCCTGGGCCCTGGCCCGGGTGATGACAACATTTTTGCCGAACAATGGTTTTTTGTCAAACCAGGCAAGCTCCTCTCTCAAAGAGACCACATGGCCCACAACAATTATGGCCGGAGATTTGAGTTTTGCCTTTTTGACTTTTTCAGCTATATTTTCAAGAATGCCGGTCACAGTCTGCTGCTGGGTAGTGGTTCCCCATCGTACAAGGGCCACCGGGGTATCAGAAGGTTTGCCGTGGGCCACAAGGTTTTTGACAATATTTTCAAGGTTTTTGACGCCCATGAGAAAAACAAGGGTGGCATTGGATTTGGCAAACACATCCCATTGCATGCTTGTGTCTTTTTTGTTGGGGTCTTCATGGCCAGTGATAAATGAGACAAAGGAAGTGTGCTCCCTGTGTGTCACTGGGATGCCGGCATAGGCAGGGGCAGCAATGGCAGAGGTAACACCAGGAATCACTTCATATTCTACTCCGTGTTTCAGAAGGATCTGGGCTTCTTCTCCGCCCCGTCCAAATACAAAGGGGTCACCGCCTTTGAGCCTGGCAACGGTCAGCCCTTGTTTTGCCTTGTCCACCAGAAGTAGATTGATTTTATCCTGGGTAAGGGTATGATCTCCGCCTTTTTTACCGACATAAATAATCTGGGCGTTTTTTCCGGCATATTCAAGATGGAAAGGGGATGCCAGATAGTCATAGACAACCACATCAGCCGATTCAATGCATTCTTTGGCTTTGATGGTTAAAAGACCGGGATCACCAGGCCCTGCACCAATCAAATATACCTTGCCCGTTTTGTTGTTTTTTAATTTATCAACGCCTGTTTTATCAGCCATTTGAATTCAAACTCTCCAATATTTTTTTTCCACCTTTTTCAAGCAATCGAATTGCAAGCTTTCGGCCATGGTCTTCAACGGCATCTACAGGGGAAAGAATCTGTTCCTTAATCACTTGCTGGCCGTCTTCCGAGGCAACCAATGCAGTCAGCATTACCTGGTCGTTTTTGATCTTTCCAAAACAGGCCACTGGAATGTGGCAGGAGCCTTCGATCTGCTTTAAAAAAGCCCTTTCTCCAATCACGCAGGTCCGGGTGGGGCCATGGTCCAGTTTTGCCATGACAGGGGCAATGTCGACATCATTTTCCCTTGTTTCAATGCACAGGGCACCTTGACCTACTGCTGGAACCATGAGGGTTTCATCCAGGTATTGGGTGATTTCATCTGCCTGGCCCAGGCGCTTCAGGCCTGCTACGGCCAACACAATGGCATCGTATTCTCCGGATTTGAGTTTTTTAATTCTGGTATCCAGATTACCCCTGATGGAAACAATTTCAAGGTCAGGACGGGCAGCTTTAAGCTGGGAACCCCTCCTCAGGCTGGAGGTTCCTATCCTGGCCCCGGCCGGGTAATCAGTCAGCAGTTTATTGTCCTTTGAGATCATGGCATCAAAGGGGTTTTCCCTTTCAGGTATGGCTCCGATGACTAACCCCTGGGGCAGTTCGCCCGGCATGTCCTTCATACTGTGAACAGCAAGATCAATCTCATTGTTCAGCAGGGCGCTTTCGATTTCCTTCACAAAAAGACCCTTTCCACCTACCATGGACAATGGCCTGTCTGTAATCCGGTCACCTGTGGTCCTGATGGTGATAATTTCAACCTCAAGTGCAGGAAAAAGATCCTCAATGCAGGATTTGATGAAGTTGGCCTGCCACAGGGCAAGCTGGCTTCCTCTTGTGCCGATACGTAGTTTTCTCATATGTTATCCAATCCCGCATGAAGAACAATTGCTGGAAGTGCAGGAGCCGCAAGAGGATGAAGATGAAGATGAACTGACCTGGGTTTCACCTCCAGGACCTGAAGATTTGGATACAAAACCGCAGGTGGACATGAGCCTGGAAAGATCCTGGCTTTTACAGGAAGGACATTGGGGTTTAAAACTTCCCATGACAAGTAGTTCACAATCTTTATTGCAGGCATTGCATTTATATTCGTAAATTGGCATTTTATAACCTCATACCTTTGTAAGTTTTAATAAACAAATTAATATAATGGTTTAATTGAATATTTTCAAGTCAGAAGCCAAGTTATTTTTCCAGGGATTCAATAACTCCGGCTGCGATGAGCGGGATGAGAATTTCGTGGTGACCCACAAGAGCATATCCTTTTCCCTTACCCTTGGTGGGCCGGTTGACCACATTGGTCATGGGTCTGTAATGGCGTATAAAATCAAGATTTATGGTTGTAAATTCATCCAGGCTGCAACCAATATTTCGGACAAGGGTAAGGGCTTTTAAAAAAACTTCGGGCATGATTACGGCAGACCCTGCATTAATGAATACCCCTTTTTCAAGGGTTGAAATTTTGGAAGCAAAGGTTTTAAAATCCTGGTAAGAGGCTTTGCCACAGGCACTGGCATCAAAATCAGGGTGCATGTGGATGATATCCGTGCCAATGGCCACATGGACTGTTATGGGGATGTCCAGCATGGCACCTGCTGCAGTAAGGCTCAGGTCTTTATGGGGAAGGTTTTCGGACAGGATCATTTCTCCCACAGCCCTTCCAAGGCCAATGGATTGCCTGTCAGCTGTTTTAATGGCCTGGTTCAACAGGGCCGATGTCTCCCTTGCCATACCAAAGCTGCCGTCCCCAAGGCTTTGGGCCACATCTTCAGAGGTCCTGCCTGTATAGGCAATTTCCAGGTCATGGATGATACCTGATCCGTTCATGGAAATCATGGTCAAAATTTTTTTTTTCATCAAATCAATGATCAAGGGGTTCATCCCGGTTTTGATCACATGACCGCCCATGGCAAAGCAGACCTGTTTTTCGTTTTGAACAGCCTGGACAATGGCCTGGATAACCGACTTTATATCATTGCCGGCCAGGATGGAGGGCAGGGTATCTAAAAAGTCTGAAAGACTTCCTCCCCTTTCCCAGGGTAATGCAAAATCGTCTTTGCTGACAAGGCTTTTTCGGTCCTTGATGGAATAGGTCTTTATTTTGTCAAAATCAAGGGGGGAACAGGGCTTATTCATTAAATAAAAGCCTTTCTGTTACATCACATAAAATATGGGCCAGCAGGATATGGACTTCCTGAATTCTGGCTGTGGTACCTGAGTCCACGCAAAAGGGAATGTCAGAGATTTCCCTTAACCTGCCTTTGCTTCCTGAAAATCCAATGAGCGTCAGCCCCATTTTTTTTGCTTCCCGGGCAGCTTTTATGACATTGGGGGAGTTTCCACTGGTGGTTATGGCCAGGGCAATGTCCCCTTTTTTTCCCAGGGCCTGGACCTGTTTTGAAAAAATATCATCAAAGGAATAATCATTGCCGATGCTGGTTATAATTGAGGTATCGCAGGTCAGAGCAAGGGCAGCAAGGGGCGGTCTTTCCAATTGGAATCGGTTTACGAATTCCGCGGCAATATGCTGGCAGTCGGCTGCACTGCCTCCGTTGCCAAACAAGAGGATTTTCCTGCCTTTTTTCAGAGCTGCTGCAATGGTTTGGGCGCAGGCTTCAATAGTCTTGATATTTGTTTCAAAAAAAATCTGTTTTATGCGTATGCTTTCTTCAACAGACTGCTGGATTATTTTTTCCATAAACTTGTTTGCCTTTTCATCAAGCCGATTTAATGGGTTTTTCCTGGTTGGAATCGGCCAGTTGGCATATCTCCTTGATTTGTTCCAGGCGGTTTTTGAACAAATGGTTTTCCGGTTCCAATGCCACGCTTTTCTGGGCAAATATCAGAGCAATTTTCAGGTTTTTATTTTGAAGGGCCATTGACTGGGCATAGCCTGACAATGAAGTAGCATCAGAGGGGTTAATCTTTACAGCTCTGTTAAATTCAGTTCCTGCCTGGACTGGATTTTTTTTGTCCAGTTTGTCCAGGAAAATCTCTCCTTTCATTCTGAATGCCGTGCTGGAGTTTGGATTCAACCGACCTGCAGTCTCAAGATGGGGCATGGCCTGGTCCCATTTTTCCTGTTTAAACAATAGAAGACCCAAAAGAGATTCAACCTCAAACAGGTTCTGGTTAATGCCATGGGCTTTTTTAAAATAGATAATTGCCCTGTCCTCATCTTTATTGATCCTGTGAATCAGGCCGATATTGTGAATGACCATAACCTCTTCGGGCTTGATGGCAATGGCCTTTTCAAATTCTTTTTGTGCCTTTTCAATCTGACCGATTACCCCATAACAAACCCCGAGGCTATTGATGAGATTGATGTTTTTGGGTTCAATTTCAAGGCCTTTTTTGTACTCTTTGATGGCTGAATCATATTGGTTCAGCTGGTAAAGACGGTCCCCGCTGATATTCAGGGAGACAGCATCAAAATAAATCATACCATCTGATCCAAAAAATGCTGCATGGTCAATGGCCTTGAGGGCATTGCCCGGGATGTCTTCTCTTTTAAAATCATGGAAGGGAAAGCTTGCCACTCCCATGAGAATATCAGATGTAAGGGCAGTTGATATTTTTTCCTTTAATAAAGAAAGCAGGCGGCCGGCATTTTTTTCTTTAACATAATCCCAGAAAACAAGGGCAAAAGCACTATCATCCAGGCTTTCCCAGATGCCTCTTTCTTTGTTCAGAACAGAGTGAAAGCAGGCTTCAAAAATATCTTTTGCCTTTGATTTTGTTTTTTTTGAAGCGGTTTGGGACACCTGAACCACGGCACAGATAAAGTCATCTCCCGGGATATCCGCCGATGAGAGGCGGGTTTTAAATTTTTCAATCTGGACGGTTTGGTCATGGAGAAGATCTGAAAAAAAGATTTTGGGCGGCCCTAGGGTATGGCTGTCTGAATCGGTTTTCAAAAAATGGATTTCCTTTGAAGCAAATTTATGTATCATTTTTTTAACAATAGCTTTTCAAGGGTTGTTGAAATAATTTCTTCCTGGCCGGTTTGGATGGTTCTTGGATCTATGATGTAGCGGTCTCCTTCTATTCTGCCGATGATAGGGGGACAAGACAGTCGCAGCCCCTGCTCAAGCTTTGCCACGGAGATATTTTTGGGATGTATGGTAACGCAGCTGGTGGGCAGTTTCAGTTCAGGAAATGATCCCCCGCCGGGTCTGGATTCCAAATCAGCCAAATTTACTACGGCCTGGCCACCAATCGCTTTTTTAATGATTTTGTGTAAGATCTCGGCCTTTTTGCAGGTCTGATCATAGGACATGGTCAGCATTCGTAAAGTAGGAATTTTTTTGACAGCTTCTTTTTCTTCCCGGTAGAGTTTAAGAGTGGCTTCCAGGGCTCCCAGGGTGAGTTTGTCAATGCGCAGGGCACGGGTCAGGGGGTTGGCCTTTATTCTGTCAACCGTCTCCTTCTTTCCAACAATGATACCGGCCTGGGGACCTCCTAAAAGTTTGTCTCCGCTGAAAGTGATCACATCTGCGCCCGAAGAGACTGAATGGGAAATCAGGGGTTCAAAGGGGAGCCCATAGTCGGAAAAATCAATTAGAGTACCGCTGCCAAGATCTTCCATTACGGGAATTTTCTTTTCATTTCCCAGTCTTGCCAGTTCCCCAAGTCCCACACTGGCTGTGAATCCCTCAATTTTATAATTGCTGGTATGAACCTTGAGGAAAAGACCGGTATTGATAGTGACAGCCTGTTCATAGTCCCGTAAATGGGTTCTGTTGGTGGTGCCCACTTCTTTTAAAATACATCCGCTTTTGGACATGACATCTGGAATCCTGAAAGATCCGCCGATTTCAACCAGCTCTCCCCTGGAAACCACGACTTCGGTATCCTTTGCCAGGGTATTCAGGGTCAGGAAAACAGCACCGGCGTTGTTGTTAACAGCAATGGCACTCTGGGCCCCGGTAAGTTCACAGATCAGTCCTTCAACCGCTGAATACCGGATTCCCCTTTTTCCCGTATCAATGTCCAGTTCAAGATTGGAATAGGATTTGGAAATGGTCTGGATATTTTCCAGGGCATCTTCACAAAGCAGTGCCCGGCCAAGGTTTGTGTGGAGCACTACCCCAGTGGCATTGATCACCCCAACCAACTTGTTTTTGATTTTTTCCAGGGCCAGGGCAAACACTTTTGAAATGATATCTTTATCTTGAGTATTTGTATTTTGGGTATGGGTGACCTGTAGATTTTCTTTGCCTTTCTTGAGAATATCCTGGCGAATTTTTTCCAGAACAAGCCGGATGGATTCAAGTACCACCTTCCTGGGTATTTCAATAAATCGGGGATCTTTTTTTATGCTTTCCAGGATATGGTCTACACCTGGTAGGTCTTTCAGCAATTGGTGTTTGTCCGTAATGGTCATGGTTTACCTGTTGGAATTAATGGCATCGTTATGGGTCATGGTATTTAAGGGGATGCTGTCAATCAGTTCAGGAATATCCGATGCAGATAGTTTGAGATGCTCCAGAACATGGCCAAGACTCTGGGGTTGCATTTTTTCAAGGTCATAGCCGGTATGGAATTTTTCCATTAAAAGATCGGCAAGATAGACAATATAGACAAGATCCTTGTTGCTATCTGCCTTTTCAGGGTGGTGGTGGTGACGAATTACCTGGGACAGGGCATTGGAAAACTGCCATTTTCCAGCCAGAAAAGCGCCGGCCTCACAATGGGTAATACCCAGCAGTTTTTTTTCCGAGCTGAGAAAATTTTCCGTCTCCTGGCCCAGGTTTCTGAAAAACAGGGGAGCGCTGTCTGCTATGTACTGGTCCAGGATTACCTTGCCGATATCATGGAGAAGACCTGCTGTATAAGCATTTTTGCTGGCAACTTTCCCGGTTTTTTCTGCTATTTTTTCAGCTGTTGCTGCCACGCCTACAGCATGGAAAAATAAGCCACCCTTGCAAAGGGAATATCCAGAGGTGCCTGCCTGGTTATAATAATTGTTCACAGCTGCAGTAATGACGGATTTGATCAGCATGTCCTCACCCAGCAGCAATACTGCCTCTTTGAGAGTATCAATCTTGATTGTCCCGGCAAACAGGGCCGAATTGCATAGTTTTAATGTCTGGCCGCTCAACACTTGATCTTGTGCAAGTTCCTGGGAGATATCCTTAATTCCGCAACGATTGTCCTGGAACATTCTAAAGATTTTTAAGGCAGTCTGGGGGATGGGTTGTAAATTTTCAATGGTTTCTTTAATATTATCCAGTTTTGGCTGGACAAACTCTTCCTTTGATTTGCAAACGTCCTCCCAGGCCGGATTGATATTGGTTTCACCGGTTTCCATGTTTAATTCAAGGGTGCAGGTAAAAAAACCACCCGTCTCGGATTTAACAATTTCAATACCTTCTTTTTTTAAAATGGACTGGGCAATGTCAGCGGATCTTCCGCCTATATCCAATCCCATGTCCTGTTGGGAGACTGGTCCCACAAGGGCTCCACCGGCAATACTAGCCTTGAGGTTTTCAGGTGAGCTGCCAAGGCTGATGATCTTGTTGAGCAGCATGGGAATTCCAGTGGATGCATACTTTTCCGGGAAATCAGCCCCTGAGAATCCAGGAGGTTCAGGGAGAAGAATATGAATCATTCCGCCGATTTTATTGGCCTTATCATACAGGGCCACTCCCAGGCAGGTGCCAAGATAGGCCTGATATTTATTTGAAGATTTTTTTTCTGCTTTCAGATGACCAGCAGAAATATGTACGATGTTTTGATAAGCCATAAATCTTTAATTAATAGTATCCATATAAAATAGTATCCATAAAAATGATATTAGATATCATTAATACTCCAACGTTTTCAACTATTATCTTGCTGGCGGCTTTTTTTCACGGTCATGTTTGTAAACCGGATTCATATGTAATCTGATATTAATTTTCAGGTTTCCTTGTAAAGGGCCAGAACACCTGACCTGGCCAACTTTTTGATGCCAAAGGGCTCAAGCTTTTCAAGAAGCGTATCTATGGCATTTTCATTTCCGGTAACTTCAAAAATATATTGTAAAGTTCCTTCATCCACCATCTTTCCTTGAAATTCTGTAATAAGTTGTTTTATTTTTATTTGATTTTCCGGTTTGGCTTTGACACAGACCATTGCCATTTCCCTCTTGACAGCCTTTTCTCCGGTCATATCACGAAGTTTTATGACATTGACAAGCCGTTTGATCTGTTTCATGCATTGCTCAAACAAAAGGGGACTTGCATGGGTGGTGATGGTTATCCTGGACATTTTCGGGTTTGCTGTAGGTGCACCGCAGATGGTTTCAATATTATAACCTCTTCCGGCAAACAAACCTGTGATCCTGGCAGTAACACCAGGTTCATTTTCAACCAGCATGGTCAGGGTATATTTTTTCATTTCCATATTGGATCCTTTCTGGTTCGGGTGGATGGTCATTAGGCAGGGCTGTATGATAGTCAATTGGACTGCTTTTTAATTTGCTCAAGTGCTACAGGAAAATTTCAGGCACCAGCGATATCAAGCTCTGTCATGGTTTTGTTCCTTCCTTTTTCTTTTGCAAAGTACATGGCAGTATCTGCACGGCCAATGAGGGATTCTAAAGTCTCTCCGGGATTATACTGGGCCACACCAAGGGAGATGGTAATGGAACCCATTGATCTGCCTGAATCCTTGGTCATCCATTTTGTGGCCTGGATACTCATCCGAATTTGTTCGGCCAGCACAAATGCACCCTCCAGAGGGGTATCCGGTAGGATCAGGATAAATTCTTCTCCCCCGAACCTTGCCGCGCTGTCCCTGCCTTTTATATGGTCCTTTAAAAGCCTGGAAAGTATTTTTAAAACCTTGTCTCCCATAAGATGACCATGGGTATCGTTGAGTTTTTTAAAATGATCAATGTCCGCAAATATTATTGAAAGAGATTCCTTTTGACATTCAGAATGTGCCAGAGTCTCGGATAATTTTTCATCAAATCCCTTTCGGTTTAACAGGCCGGTGAGCATGTCAGCCTTTGCCGTCTGTTTTATTCCCTCCAGTTCTTTTTTCAGGGAGTCTATTTCCAGTGCAGTCGTATCCATCTGGTCCTTCAGGGCCTGGCTGGACGCCACCATGGATTTGGTTTCTGAAACTATATTTCTGGCAATGGCTGAAATCGCTTCCATTGAATTGGTCTGGCCTAGTTTTTTTGCATAGGTTTCCAAGGTTTTGCCCTGGTTGTCCAGTATGGAGCCGGAACCTCCCAGGTGTTTGATCATCTCCTTGAGAATTGCCTGGAATTCACTGATTTTTTTTTCTGCCAGAAGCATCTGATTGTCTGCCACATATTTTCTGAAAAGTTTACGTACGATTTTGGGGGAAATATCAGTGTTTCCTTTTTGCAGAGCCTGTATATCATTTAGCAATTTTTCATTACAGCCCATGGCATATTCATACCACAAAGCATAGATAATTGGGTTATAGGGGTGCTTATGCCTGGAAATATACTGCAGGACCAGGCGCAGGTAATTGCCTGACTCTTTAATGGATTCTGGGTATAGGTTGTCTATCATATGTCATCCCGTAAAATCGTGTTAAATTATTTACCAGATTCGTGTAATTCAAAATTGATTTCCGGTTCAATGTGCTGATCTCATCTGATACCAGATCCAATTCAAACATTCAAATACATTTTACAATGGGATTAATACCCCATGGAGTACCCCTGTCGTCTTGGGTCAGCACCGGATGTAAGAAAATGGTTCTCTCTGTCAATCTTAATGACTTGGGCACCTCCACAGATTCTGTCCCAGTCCCCCCTAAGATCAATTTTATGCCCCCTTGCTTTGAGATCTTCAATTACTTGGGGTGAAAATCTTTTTTCCATTGTAAGAGAATTATCAGGATTACTCCTCCATCTGGGGGCTTCAACCGCTTCCTGGGCATTGGCAGAAAAATCAATAAGATTTGCCGTTACCTGGGTCAGGGTCTGGGTCTGGCCGTCAGCACCGGGAGATCCCAGTACAAAGACAGGCTTTCCATGTTTCAGAATCATGGCCGGCGTTAATGTATGGTATGGCCGTTTGTTAGGTTCAAGGCAGTTTATATGGTTATTCTCCATCCAGAAATCACGCCCCCTGTTATGGAGAAAAATTCCAGTTCCATCGATCATGGCACAGCTCCCAAATCCTTCATACAGGCTCTGGATCAAGGACACTGCATTCCCGTGTTTGTCCACAACCGCTAGATAAACAGTGTCTTCCCCCTTGCTTTGAAATTTACCGGGAGTTACTTGAGTCGCTGCCTTTTTCATATTAATTTTTTCAAGCTGTTTTTTTGTATGTTTTTGGCTTAAAAGATCTGAAATTGGAATATCATGAAATTCAGGATCGCAAACATACCTGTCCCTGTCTGCAAAGGCAAGTTTTTTTGCTTCCACAATAAGGTGAATATAATCAGCTGAATTATGACCCAGTTTGTTGAGGTCATAAGCCTTGACTATATTGGAAGTCATCAGCCATGCAATCCCCTGGGTGTTGGGTGGATGGGTACATAATTCATATCCCCTGTATTCACTGGTAATGGGGGCAGACCATGTTGATCTGTGATTTTTTAAATCAGCCAGGGTAAAAAAACCGTTGTTGGCATCTGAAAAATTCACAAGGGTTTTTCCAAGTGTTCCTTGATAAAAGACATCCGGTCCCTTTCTGGCAATAAGGTCCAGGGAGTTTGCCAGGTCTTTTTGTATCAAACGGTCTCCTGGTTGAAGGGGATTGCCATTTTTAAAGAAAATAGCTTTTGCATGGTCAGATAGTTTCAGGTGTTTTTCTTCCAAACATATCATATCTGACAATTCCGGGTATACTGGGAAACCTTTTTTTGCAAGTTCAATGGCTCTTTCAAAAAGAGCTTCAAACTTGAGGGCACCGTATCTGGAACTCATGTCATGCCAACCATGGACAGCTCCAGGAACGATTGCAGACAGAATTCCTTTTTCCGGGATGGCATCATACCCTTTTCCCTTCAGGGCATTACAATTTGCCCTGGCCGGGGATCTTCCACCGGCATTCAAGGCCCTTACCTTGCCTGTGTCATTCATATAAACAAGGGCAAATAAATCTCCTCCAGGCCCGTTCATATGGGGTTTTACGACCCCCAGGACTGCATTGGCGGCAATGGCTGCATCAACGGCATTTCCGCCGGCTTTCAGGATATCAGCACCTGCCTGGCTGGCAAAGGGAGATCCAGATACGATCATCCAGTCGTTTCCGGCAACCAGGGGGCGATGTCGGGTGAACTTATTTTCCATAGTTATTATTTTCCTGTTGTATTAATTAAGATTAGTATAGCAATATTTAACAGGAATGGTTAGAGATAATAATAAAAGTGTATATCCACTATAAGATGTTACAATAAAAGGATATTTTATGCAGAAAACAGCGAAAGATTATATTGTTTTTCCCCTGGATGTTGCCTCTGTTGCAGAAGCGAAATCATATGTAAAGCTTCTGGACGGTCATGTGGGGATGTTTAAGATTGGTCTGGAATTATTTATTGATCAAGGACCATCTGTCGTGGCCATGGTCAGGGAGCTGAGCCGGGCAAAAATATTTCTGGACCTGAAGCTCCATGATATTTCCGCAACAATAAAACGGGCCATGGGCCGGGTGGCAAACCTTGGTGTGGACCTGGTCACGGTTCATTGCGCATCTTCTATCCAGATGCTTGAAAAGGCGGTGGAAGGAGGCAGGGGAAAGACAGGTGTGCTGGGGGTGACTCTTTTGACGGACAATGATGCAAAAACTGTTGAAGCGGGCGGGTTCAAGGAGATATTTGTCAAAGACCCAAATGAACTGGTCCTTGTACGGGCCGGTATGGCCCATGCTGCCGGGTGTATGGGAGTGGTCTGTTCCGGAAGGGAAGTGGCTCAGGTTAAAAAAGCGTTTGGCCGGGATTTTCTGGCAGTTACCCCGGGGATCAGACCCGAATGGAGCCTGCTTGAAAAGGATGATCAGAAACGGGTTACCACCCCTGCCCAGGCAGTGAAACTGGGTAGTGACCTCATTGTTATAGGCAGGCCCATAAGGGATGCTGCTGACCCTGCCAGGGCAGCACAAAAGGTGATCCAGGAGATTAATGCTGCCCTGGGTCTTTAGAAGAAATTGTCTGCGGTCCTTAGAAGAAATTGTCAGGCCCGGGAGATTTGTGTTAGAGGGTCTCCCGGGCCTGTTTGGTTTATGGTGTATGTTCTGAGCTATTTTTCCTTATCCAGTCCAAAGGCCGTGTGCAGTGTTCTGACTGCAAGTTCAGCATATTTGGCCAGGATAACGCAGGAGATCCTAATCTCGGAAGTAGATATCAGCCTGATATTAATATTTTCCGAGGCAAGGGCCTCAAACATAATTGCGGCAACACCGGAATGGCTTTTCATGCCAAGACCGATAACAGATACCTTGGCAATTTCAGTACCCGTCAAAACTTCGCTGGTACCTATCTCCCCTGCCACTCTTTCTGATATCTCCTTTGCCCGTTCAAAATCATCTTTCGTCACAGTGAAAGTCAGGTCGGTTTCCCCACCGGATCTTGTGTTCTGGATGATCATGTCCACCATGATTTCCGCTTTTGCCAGTGGACCGAATATTTTGGCTGAGACCCCGGGCTGATCCGGAACCCTTTTGAGGGTGATCCTTGCTTCATTCATATCACAAGTAATGCCTGATACAATGGCACTTTCCATATCAGAACTTTCATTAATTACCATTGTTCCTTCCTCCTCATTGAATGATGATCGGACATGCAGGGGCACATTAAATTTTTTTGCAAATTCAACAGATCGAATTTGAAGCACTTTGGCTCCTAGAATAGCCATTTCAAGCATTTCGTCATAGGAAATCCTTGGAATTTTCTGGGCTGCGTGGCAGATCCTTGGGTCTGTGGTGTAAACCCCTTCAACATCGGTAAAAATTTCACAGACATCTGCCTTAAGGGATGAGGCAATGGCAACGGCCGAAGTGTCAGACCCACCCCGGCCCAGGGTTGTTATATCCCCGTCAACATCAGAACCTTGAAATCCTGCAACAACTGCAATATTTCCGTCATCAAGAGATTTTTTTATATTTTTACAGTCTATATTCAGTATTCTTGCTTTGCCCGCAGAATTGTCCGTGTGGATACCGGCCTGGAATCCAAGAAAGGATTTGGCTTTGTATCCCCTTGATTTAAGGATCATGGCAAGCAGGGCGGCTGTTGTCTGTTCTCCCGTGGCAAGCAATACATCCAGCTCTCTTTTGTCGGGGTTTTTTGAGGCCTGTTTTGAAAGAGAAATTAGTTGATCAGTGACACCTGCCATGGCAGAGAGTACAACCACCACCTGATCGTTATTGTCATAGGCCTTTTGTACCCGGTCAGAAACTTTGGAAATTCGTTCTATATCTGCCACGGAGGTACCGCCGTATTTTTGTACTCTTAACGCCATAATAACTCCAGAAATTTACGTAAGTTAAAGCTTATAAAATTAATTTGCTTACCAGATTCACACCATAATGTCCAGAAGGAAAAAAGGATATGATCCTATTGTATTCTGCATCAAATTCAAATTTAATTGTAAGGTCAAAGGTAAACTGTATCTCTTCCAGGAGTCCCGGCCATTCCACAATTAAAATTGCATCTTCTCCCATGAGATCATAAAATCCAATATCTTCAAGGTCATCTGCAGTGCCCAGTCTGTAAAGGTCCAGGTGGCACAAACGGAATTTTTCTCCTGGATATTCATTAATAATATTAAAAGTGGGACTGGTTATATAATAGTCATCATTGACTCCCAGCCCCTTTGCCAGGCCCTGGGTCAGGGTTGTTTTCCCCGCCCCCAGATCGCCTGTCAAAGCAATGGCAAACTGGCTGGAAATAGTTTGTCCAATCCGTTTCCCAAGGTCCAGGGTCTGTTGGGATGTACGGCATATGATTTTTTTCATAATAGATGTTCATGGATGGTTGCAGGAATGGCATGGACCATGTCTGAAGCCAGAAAACCAAATTTGGTTTGTTCTGCCAGAAAATTCCCGCAAAGTCCATGGATAAATACTCCGGCCAGGGCGGCATTTTCAATGGAAAAGCCCTGGGCAACAAAACCGGCTATCATGCCTGTGAGAACATCTCCCATACCCCCTGAAGCCATTCCCGGGTTTCCAGTGGGACAGATAAAGGTCCTTCCGTCTGGGCAGCAGACAAGGGTCTGGGCACCTTTTAATACCAGGACACTCTGGTATTCTTTTGCAAACCAGGTGCCGATTCCAAGCCGGTCTTCCTGGATTTCTGTGGTAGTTTTTTCACACAGCCTTGCCATCTCACCGGGGTGGGGGGTTAAAATAGTTGGGGCTTTTCTGGATTTGAGAATATCCAGGGAGCCGGCAATACAAGTAAGACCGTCAGCATCAATGATTACTGGAATATGGGTATCCTGGACCAGTTTTTTGACCAGGGCTCTTGTCCCTTTTTCAACCCCTATCCCAGGTCCCAGTGCCAATACCTGTTTGTCCTTTACCAGTTCCTTAACAGAGGGAAGGCTGGTAAGGGATAAACATCCGTCCACGGTTTCCATCAGGGGAACAGTCATGGGTTCAATCACCTGTGATTCAAGGCAGGAGTTCAGGCTCTCTGCAATTCCCAGGGTGACAAGACCGGTTCCGCATCGCATGGCTGCATTGGCACAAAGCGCTGCTGCCCCTGTTTTTCCCGGGGAGCCTGCAATCACCAGGAGGTGGCCGAAGGTCCCCTTGTGGCTGTTGAATTCCCTTGGCATAAACAGGCTGGCAATATTTTTATTTTCCAGCAAAAAAAGGTCTGGTTTCTCATCGCTGGCAATGAAATCCGGGATGCCGATATCCAGAACCTCAAGGTCCCCGGTGTATTTATTCCCGGGATAGAGGATCTGCCCTGCTTTTGCAAAACCAAAGGTGGCAGTTGCAGACGCTTTGACTGCAACACCGCAGACAGAGCCATTGTCTGCGTTCAAACCCGAAGAGATATCAACGGAAAAAATTTCTTTTCCCGATTGGTTTAACAGAGTAATCACATCCTTGAAAAATCCCCTGACATCTGAATTCAATCCAATACCAAAAATGGCATCCACAAAAAGGTCATGATGAAGAATTCTGGATTTGTGCCGGGCAAAGGCATCTTCATCCGGGATTTCAATTATTTTTGATTCCGGGTGCTTTTTACAGAGTTTTTTGGCCAGGATACAATTGGTCTTTGCATCTCCAGCAAGTTTGTCCTGGGTTGACAAAAGGTAAAAGGTCGTCTGGATCCCTTTTTCCATGAGATATCTGCCAATGACAAATCCGTCTCCACCGTTATTCCCCCGTCCAATAATCATGGCTATTTTTTTGTTTTCAAGGGGGGCAAATTTTTTAACAAGCATGTCAAAGGCTCCCCGTCCGGCATTTTCCATCAACACCCGGCCTGGAATACCAAACTCCTTAATAGTCTTTTTGTCCATCTGCTGCATTTGTCCTGCTGTCACAAGTATCATGTTTGCATTCCTTTTGATTTATGCCGGATCAGGCCTGATTTTCCATTACTTCATGATATCTGAAGCAGGAGACAAGGTGGTCATTGACCATGCCTGTAGCCTGCATGTGGGCATAGATAATTGTGGATCCTGTGAATTTAAAACCCCTCTGTTTCAGGTCCTTTGAAAAGGCATCTGATTCCTTTGTGGTGGCAGGCATTTTATCCGTCCGGGTAAAGGCATTGATTTTCTGTTGCCCGTCCACAAACTGCCAGGCATAGGAGTCAAATGATCCAAATTCCTCTTGTATCTTTAAAAAAGCCCGGGCATTGGTTACAGTAGCATTAACCTTGAGCTTGTTTCGGATTATACCCGGGTCCAACAGGAGCTGTTCAATCTTTTCCGGGTTGAATTTTGCCACTTTTTCAGGATTAAAATTGGCAAATGCTTTGCAGTATCCAGGCCTTCTTTTTAATATGGTGATCCAGGAAAGGCCTGCCTGGGCCCCTTCAAGGATAAGGAATTCAAAGAGCTTTCTGTCATCGTGAACGGGAACTCCCCATTCAGTATCATGATATTGAATATAAATAGGGTCACTGGTTACCCAGTTGCATCTTTCCATTTTTTATGTCCTGTTCCTGTATGTCAATTTCATAAATTGTCTATAAAATATTCAAGGGCGGTTTGTCTTACTTCCAACTTATCAGAACATTTAACCTTTATCAATTTTCTCGGCGCATGAAACGCAGAATAATGCTTCAGGCATGACCAACAGTCTTTTATATGGAATGGGTTCTTCACAATTTTTGCAATATCCGAAATCCGGATCATTTATCATTTTTAGGGATTTTTGAAGGCTATTCAGGGTTTGCTTTGATTTTTCAAGGGAAACTTCATTAATACTCTTACTGTTTATTGCTTCCATCCGGGTTATCCTGCCAATGGCATTATCGGGCGATACAGGCTTTGATAAATTTCTGAAAGTTTCAACGCTCTTTTTTAGACTATTAATTTTTTCTGCTATTGCCTTGTGGATGCTTTCTTTTTCTACATTATTCATTTCATCTGTGGTCCTTGGATTAATTTCAAGGATAAAAATAGCAAAAAAATCGATAAAATCAAAGTCTGTTTTTTGAAATTACCAAAGGCGCTATAGGGATGCAGCAGAATATCCAAGGCCGGCCTGGGTGGCATGGGGTTCACTGATTGCAATCAATGATTCACCAGCACCCATCCCAGGCCTCCGAGGCAGACTTTTCCTGGATCACATCACCCGACAGACCCTGGGTGCTAAAAAAAGTGCAGACAATCTAATGTCCCTTTTTTGCAGTAACTCCAGGGGATTTATTTTCTGAAATTTAATTTGGATTGGACAGCTATATATTGTATGCTAAATTTTTATGCAGGCAATCAATATTTTATTATAATTGAGAACTTATAAATTATGCAGGAATTATCATCTTTTATTTTTTTTGTGCCTTCTTATTATATTCACATTTCTTGGACCAGGAAAAAGTATTTATAAGGCTCTTATTGTGAAAAAACCTGACACCAAACTCAGAACATTATTTATTGTAGTGTCCATGATGGCTGTTCTGTCTTCTTTTATCGGGGGATATCTTTATTACTCAGCTTTGAGCAAATCTTTAAAACAGAGGGCGTACATAGAAGCTGAAGAACGCTTGAATGAATTGGGACATAATATTGATTCCTACCTGGAATGGTCTCTGCTCTCAATAAGATCTTTGGCTGGCATTAAGGAATTGAGACAATCAGTGTTGACTGGAGATATGGATGTTATTGCTGAGGCCAATATAATTCTTGACCAGTTTCAAGAGGATTTAAAACTCAGTGTCTGCTATCTGATGAATGGTTCCGGAAATACTATAGCTTCCAGCAACCGTAAAACTTCCGATAGCTTTGTGGGAAAGAATTATGGGTTTCGTCCTTATTTTACCCAGGCCATGCAGGGCATCCCGGTCGTCTATATGGCCCTTGGGGTTACCTCTAAAAAAAGAGGATTGTATTATAGCCATCCTGTTTACGGCACGGAGAAAGCAAACCCTTTGGGGGTTGCAGTTATTAAGGCACCCATTGAATTGATTGAAAAGGATTTTATGCAACCCCGCCAGGGGATTGTCATGCTCACTGATCCCCATGGGGTGGTGTTTGTTTCAAATCGTACAGACTGGCTTTATCATTTGTTATGGAAGGTATCCCCAGAGAAGATCTCAGCCATTATCAGCACAAGGCAGTTTGGTCCGGGACCTTGGAATTGGACGGGCATGAAAAAGATGGGCAAGGATAAAGCTGTGGACGACCTGGGTAATGAATACAGTATTCATTCCCAGGAACTTGCTAATTATCCTGAATGGCATCTGGTTTACTTGCACAGCAATGAATTTGCGGAAAAAATAACTGCACCCTTACGAAAATCCGTTGGTGCTGTTGTCCTGGTTTTATGCGGGATTTTTGGTCTCATTGTTTTTTTTCTTTATGTAAAAGCAAATACCAGCATTGTTCAACGGAAAGAAATGGAGGAAAGGCTGCAGGGGAACGAAGATAATCTTAATAAAGCTCAGCAAATTGCTCACATTGGGAATTGGAACTGGAATATAAAGACAAATAGAATATCAGGCTCTTATGAGTTCTATCAAATTTCTGGGTTATCGCCACCAGAATTTGATATAGGCTTTGGGGCCTATCAAAAGTGTATCCATCCCCATGACCTGGAACCTTTAAAACAATTGATTGAAAGAGCGCTAAAAGAGAAAAAACCCTATAATTCAGAATATCGCATAGTTCGACCTGATAATGATATCCGTATTGTCCATGAGCAGGGTGAAGTTTTATTGGATGCAAATGGTAATCCAGTTACTATATTTGGAACTATTCAAGACATTACCCAGCGTAAGGAGTCTGAGGATATTTTAAGGCAGTCAGAGGAAAAATATCGAACAATGATTCAACGTTCCAATGATATGATATGGACTATAGATAAAACAGGAAAATTTACATTTTTTAACGAGCAAACTGAAAAAGCATCAGGCTTAAGGCTGGATGAATGGATCGGGAAATCATTAATACCCTTAACTGTAGACGAAGATTTGCCAATGATTAAGGAGGTTTTTCAAAAAAGCATTAAAGGAGAATCCCTTCAATATGAATTAAGATTTAAAAAGCAAAATCAGGAGCTATTAACCATTTCAGTAAATACTGCCCCCATATTTAAAAATGGAAAGGTAAATGAAATACTAAGTTTTGGCAGGGATATTACTGAACAGAAAAATTCTGAAAAAGAAAAAATGAGGTTGGAGACCCACCTCCAGCAAGCCCAAAAAATGGAATCCATCGGCACCCTTGCAGGTGGCATTGCCCATGATTTTAATAATATTCTTTCCAGTATTTTTGGATATTCCCAGTTGGCTGAAATACATATTAATCAACCGGAAAAAGCAAAGGAATATATTAATAAATTAGTTAAGGGAGCCCAAAGGGCATCTGCATTGATTCAGCAGATACTTACATTCAGCAGGCAATCTGAATTTGAAAAGCAGCCTTTGAGTGTTTTTCTCTATGTAAAGGAAGCTCTTACCTTACTCCGTTCTTCAATACCCTCAAATATAGAAATTAAGGAGAATATATTATCCAAGGCCAAGGTTATGGCAGACCCCACTCAAATTCATCAGGTCGTAATGAATCTTTGCACAAATGCCTATCATGCCATGAGTGATACTGGCGGTGTGTTGACTGTGGAATTGCAGGATATTGAAATTCCAGAGCCGGAAAATAATGCCGAGATCAATATTTCAGCTGGGAAGTACATCAAACTCCAAGTTAGTGACACAGGGCACGGCATAGATAAAAAAAATCTGGGAAGAATATTTGATCCATATTTTACCACAAAAGAGATTGGAAAAGGGACTGGTTTGGGGTTGGCTGTTGTTGCCGGCATTATTGAAAAACAAAATGGTTTTATCAGATTGTTTAGTGAGGTCGGATCAGGTTCCAGGTTTCAGGTGTTCTGGCCAAGAATTGAACAAAATGGTTCCCCAGATGTCTCTGAGAAAAAGAAAACAGATATGTTCATGGGAACTGAAAAGATTATGCTTGTGGATGATGAACCCGATATTCTTGATACATTACAGGCGATTCTGGAAAGGCAGGGCTATGGGATAACTACTTTTAAGGACGGAGCCTCAGCCTTACAGTCTTTTGGGGAAGACCCGGATAAATTTGATCTTATTATTACTGATATGACAATGCCCAGGATGGCAGGCGATGAATTGTCGGTTGAGGTTTTAAAAATTCGCAAAGATATGACAATCATTCTCTGTACAGGGTATAGTGAAAATATCTCTGAAGACAAGGCCCGTAAAATTGGTATCAGTGAATATGTTCAAAAACCCATAACAGCACAAAGTCTATCTTACTTGATCCGTGAAGTCCTTGATAAAAATAAATAAATTATAGGGATCATGCCGGGCTCTGGTGCTGATTCTTCCTTTTTAAAATTCAAAAAATCATGGAGAGTCTTATAAACCTTATTGGAATCAAAGTCTGTTTTTGGAAATCATAAAAAATGCATTGCAAGAGTGAAGCAGAATATCCAACGCCGGTCGGGGTGGCATGGGGTTCACTGATTGAACAATTCTTACAGTTTCTATATTCCACTGCGCTCAAACAGTTTCTCCTTTTAACCTCTCCGCTGCATAAGAAGTTGTAAAAAATTACAATCAACGATTCACCCGCATCCCACCCCGGCCTGAGAGCCTGAATTTCCCGGGTCCTTTCACTCCATGCGGTTTTTTACAGATCAAAACAGTTTTCCGCTAAAAAGAATCCATGATCAAAAATACTGGACTCTGGAAATCCAAAACAACGGGACTGAGGTTTCCGTGATTACTGAACCAGCATGAGTTTAATGTTTCAGATAATATTTGATGGACTCGTAAAAAGTCAGGTTTTGGCATTTTTCTCAGTGTAACTCACTGAAATTATTGATACCAAATTTGTTGATTTCGAATTTTTTCAGGGTCATCATATTTGAATCGTTGAATATTGAGAAAATCAATCTTTGTGCAAGTTAATCGTTACTTTTTTTCTTTTAAATTCGACAAGTATAATTTTTCTAAAATTTTATTAACATAGTCGCCTATCTTGAAAAAAACACAAATACAGTATAAGCATTCAAAGCATATGGAGCATCTCTTGAAGCCCTTGACAGCATTCCCGTGGTCAGGACCATACAGGACGCTTTGAAGCGATGAATTTTAAAGAACTGAAGGCTATCATCAAAAAAGGCGAGGACAGTTCCTGCCAGTTCAAGGCAGATATAAGGAACACGGATTTCCTGGCCTCTGAGATGGCAGCTTTTGCCAATTCAGACGGCGGGTCCATCCTCATCGGTGTTCATGATGACGGATCGATTCCTGGACTGTCCAGCGCAGATGTTGCCCGGATCAATCAGATGATCAGCAATGCGGCCAGTCAGCATATCAAAAACCCGCTACAGGTTCGGACTGAAAATGTGCTTTTTCCGGATGAAAAAATTGTGATTGTTCTTGTGATCCCAAAGGGGTTGGATAAACCATATTTTGATAAAAACGGGGTGATCTGGCTCAAATGCGGTGCGGATAAAAGGTGGATCAATTCCGAGGAAAAGCTGAGGCGTTTGTTCCAGATGTCAGGGCAGTTTCATGCAGATGGACTGCCCTCAAAGGCCGGGATTGACAAACTGGACAGGCTCAGGTTTCGTGATTTTTTAAGGGATGTGTACAAGCAGGAGTATCCGGAATCTTCAGATGACCTTTCCCGGCTGTTGACGAATATGAATCTTGCCACGGATGATGGCACGCCTGCCTGTTCACATCAACCATATTCCGAAAGTCCGGCCGGCCAGTTGCAGGTTCGGAAAAAAGTTCGAAAAAAATAGAAGTCCTGATCCTTGAAAACCTGGCGCAGCAGTCGCAGTTGACCATTAAAGAATTGTCTGAAATATTAGGGCTTTCAACCCGTGCCGTGGAAAAGCAGATTGCAAAGCTCAAAAAGGCCGGCAAACTTGAACGGATGGGTTATAGAAAGCAGGGATACTGGAAAATTATCTAATGGAAATCGATCACATTGAAATTACCAACTATAAAGCCTTTATGGGAAACCATGTGATCCCTGTCAAAGGGGAAAATCTTTTCATATATGGTGAAAACGGCAGTGTAAAAAGTTCGTTTTATTTTGCGCTGAAAGATTTTTCCCAGATATCAGTGGAAGAGATTGATTTTTCCGAACTTGAAAATGTATTTATTGCTGAGGATTAAAAAGGGGAAATAGGCAATTACAATTGATTTTAAACCGGATCACTGGTTAGCCAGTTGCATCTTTTCACTTTGTTTATTGCCTGTTGGATGCTTTCTTTTTTTTGCAATGCATGGTGTTTTTTGTTAACCTATTTTCGAATTTTTAATTATTGGAACAATTGTGATGCAAGAATCCTTAACGGCACAACATCCTGAATCAGTCCCATTTACAATTGGAGATTTCCTGAATGGTCGATAAACCAACCTATGAAGAATTAGAGCAAAGGGTTCAAGAATTGGAAGGCGAAAGAAAGTTCAGATTCCTCACCGAGAACATTGCTGATATAGTCTGGACTCTTGATCGGAATTTTGAAACCACATATGTTAGCCCTTCCATTGAAAAAGTGCTTGGCTTTACACCGGAAGAACGAAAACGACAAGGCCTGGAGGAGATGATCACACCGGATTCCCTCCAGAAGGTCCAGATGAAATTTTTGGAAGAACTTCAGTATGATGAGAATAGTTTTTCTGATTCAAAAAGATCTGTGACCATGGAGGTCCAATACTACCGAAAAGACGGTTCCACGATCTGGATGGAAAACAACATAAAAGCGATGCGTGACCGAGCAGGTAAAATTGTCGGAATGCATGGTGTTTCCCGTGACATCGATGAGCGCAAACGGACGGAGGAGAAACTGCTTGACAGTGAAACACGATTTCGGGTTCTTACGGAACAATCTCCCAACATGGTGTTTATCAATCAGCATGGAAAAATTGTGTATGTAAATGATCGATGCTTTGAAATGATGGGCTATAGCAAAGATGAATTTTATTCACATGATTTTAGCTTCTTTTCTTTATTGGAACCAGAGTCCCTAAAACAGGCCAAGTCTTCTTTTGAAATGCATATGGACAACATTGAGGTTTCTCCCCTTGAATATACTGTTATCAAAAAAGACGGCAGCATGATTGAAACGATAATCAATACAAAATTAATAGACTATCAGGAGGAGAAAGCGATTCTCGGAGTAGTGACGGATGTTACGGAGCAAAAACGGATTGAAAAGGAACTCAGAAATCGTGATGAAAAATTATCCCATTTGTCCAGGCAGACCGAACAATTAAGTCTGGCTACAGCATCCATGATTTCAATCAAAGAAGAGCAAGAATTTTTTGATAAAATCAGCAAAGCAATTGTTGATTTTTCTGACTTTGAAAGAGTGATTATCTCTTTGTTTAAAGAGGAGGCTCCCTTCAGGGACATTATCGCCTTTGGTGGAGTAGAATCGGAATTGATTGATAAGCTGAGAAAAGTGGAAATGCCTAAAGCCTGGTATGATGAGGTTTTTATTGAAGGAAATATTGTCGGGCAGTACAGCTATTATATTCCCCATACAAAAAAAAACATATTGAATCAGGAAGCAACCGTATATGGTAGTGGATTTGTGCCAGAAGTTGAAAACAGATGGCATCCGGAAGACAACCTTTTTGTGAGAATGAATGACGGAAAAGGCAACGCCATCGGCGTGATATCTGTTGATGAATCAAAATCCGGATTGAAGCCCAGTCCTGAAAGGGTTAGGCCCCTTGAAATTTTTTCAAGCCTGATTTCACAGATTGTCATTTTTAAAAAAGAACAAGAAGAGAAAAGAAAGATAGAAGCTCTGCTCCAACAATCTCAAAAAATGGAATCCATCGGCACGCTTGCAGGGGGAATCGCCCATGATTTTAATAATATTCTGAGTATTATTGTTGGTAACACAGAGCTTGCTTTAGAGGATATTCCAAAATGTAATTCTGCCTATTCCAGCCTTGGAGAAGTCAAGAAAGCCAGTCTCAGGGCAAAAAATATTGTCAAGCAGCTTTTAAGTTTCAGCCGTAAGACCGACCCGAAAATGCAATTCATTCAAATTTCTTTGGTCATTAAAGATGCACTGAAATTTTTGCGATCAACGATTCCAACCACCATAAATATTCACCAGGATATTCAAACCACTGAAGAAACTATTTTTGCTGACCCAACCCAGGTCAACCAGATCATAATGAACCTGTGCATCAATGCTTCCCAGGCCATGGAACAAACCGGCGGAGACCTGACTGTCGCTGTGGAAAAGGTGGTTTTAGACAATAATTCAACCGAAAACAATTTTGATTTGAAAAGCGGCGCCCATGCCAGGATAATGATAAGCGATACAGGCCCGGGCATAGATCCTAAAATTATCGATCAAATTTTTGACCCCTATTTTACAACCAAGGAAGTCGGCAAAGGTTCCGGCTTGGGGTTGGCCGTAGCGCACGGCATTGTTAAAAATCATAGCGGAGCAATTATCGTTGACAGCAGCCAGGGCAAAGGCACTGAATTCATCATATTTTTCCCTTTGGCTTCCAAAAAATCGATGGTTGGGTCCCAGACAACCCGGGATATTCCCAGGGGAAATGAAACCATATTATTTGTGGATGATGAAATATCCATTGTAAAAATGGTGCAGAGGATGTTTGAGCGCCTGGGATACAAAGTTGAAACCGCCACAACACCCCGGGATGCTTTGGAAAGATTCAGTTTAAATCCTGGCCATTTCGACCTGATCATAACTGACATGACCATGCCCCAGATGACGGGTGTTACATTATCTGAAAAGCTGATGGAAATTCGAAAAGATATCCCCATCATTATCTGCACGGGTCACAGTTCTCTTGTTGATGAAGAAAAAGCAAAAGATTTGGGGTTGGCAGCCTACGTCATGAAACCAATCGACATGAAGGAAACAGCACAGACTATTCGAAACGTGCTTGATAAAAAGTAAATTCCGGTTCAAGAATAATGTTTATAGCTTTTGTTCTTCAATAAAGAATATTCCAACAGAACCTTTTTGAATAAAATATATTTTCGCTAAAATTGATTTGTGGACCAGTTTCAGGCATTTACACTCAAATTTGTAAATTTTGCAAAGAATAAAAATGATCCATTCTTCCATGCTATTCGCCTGTGAGGTGCGTTCTTTGCCTTTTAAAGGAAAGATGAATATGGTATTCTTTGTTTTTGTTGGTTGGATTAAAAAAAGGATTCAATAGTAAGGGTATGACAATATTGGATATAAAAATCGGATCGGGAATGGATGTTCACCAGCTTGTTCCTGGCAGGGACCTTATCATCGGCGGCGTGAAAATTGACCATGAAAAAGGGTTAAAAGGCCACTCAGATGCGGATGTGCTTATCCACTCAGTGTGTGATGCCATTCTCGGAGCTGCCGGGCTTGGGGATATTGGGGAGCATTTTCCAGATACAGATCCTCAGTATAAGGGGATTGCAAGCAGTATTCTCCTTGGAAAATGTTCAGCTTTTCTCAAGGAGAAGGGGTATGAGATTATGAATATGGACTGCATTGTTTTTGCCCAGGAACCCAGGCTCAGTCCCTATAAGAAAAAAATGGCAGAATATATAGCCGATGTCCTCAACCTGGACCCCGGTCTTGTGAATGTCAAGGCAACAACAACTGAAAATCTTGGGTTTGTGGGAAGAGGAGAGGGCATTGCTGCCCAGACAACATTATTAATATGCGCCGTCCAATAATATGTGCAGCCTATAAAAAGAGGAATAGGAAAAGAAGAATGAGTTTGAAAGTTTATAATACATTGAGCGGGAAAAAAGAAGAGTTTGTTCCCATTGAGGAAGGCAGGGTCAGCATGTACGTATGCGGCCCAACAGTCTATGATACCAGCCATATTGGCCATGCCCGGTCTGTGGTAGTCTTTGATATGATTTTCAGGTGGCTGACCCGGCTTAATTATACAGTAAAATATGTTAGAAATTTTACAGATGTGGATGACAAGATCATTAAAAAATCCAATGAGACCGGGGAGTCTTGTACTGCGATCACGGAAAAATATATTGATGAATTCCACAATGAAATGGATGCCCTTAATGTTCTTCGCCCTAGTGTAGCCCCAAAGGCTACGGAACATATCCGGCACATCATTGATTTTATCCAGATGCTCATTGACAGGGATAAGGCTTATTCTGTGGAAGGCGGGGATGTTTATTTTTCCATTGATTCCTTTAAGGAGTACGGCAAGCTTTCCCACAGGAATCCCGACGACATGCGGGCCGGTGCAAGAATCGCGGTGGATGAAAAAAAGAAAAGCCCCCTGGATTTTACCCTGTGGAAACCGGTAAAACCCGGGGAACCCTATTGGGAAAGCCCCTGGGGCAAGGGGAGGCCTGGATGGCATATTGAATGTTCTGCCATGAGCTATGAATATTTGGGGGAAGGCTTTGATATCCATGGAGGGGGGAAGGATTTGATATTTCCCCATCATGAAAATGAAATTGCCCAGAGTGAGGCGGTTTTTGGACGGCAATATGTCAAATACTGGATACACAACGGGTTTGTGGATATTAACAATGAGAAAATGTCAAAATCCCTTGGTAATTTTACCATGATTAAGGAAGTGCTGGCCAATTACTCCCCAGAAGTAATCCGTCTTTTCTTATTGTCCAAACATTATAGAAGCCCCATTGATTATAATGAGGATTCCATGCGGGAGATTTCCCTGGGACTGGACAGGATTTACGCTTTCCTGGAAAGGCTTACGGATGCCGGCATGACCGGGGAAACAGGAAAAACAGGGGAGCTATGGGATGGGTGCGTTGCTGCCATGAATGATGATTTCAATTCAGCAAAAGCTTTGGCCAATGTTTTTGAAGCCGTGAAAAAAGGGAATAAACTGCTGGACGAGACCCATGGGAAACCCGATGCAATGGGCTGTGATTTATTTGCCCAGGTTTATGGGGATATCCTTTCTCTCTCCGGGATACTGGGTATATTCCTGAAGGATCCTAAGGAATATTTTAAAGCCAAAAAAGACAAGGGTGTGGCAGATATGGCCATTGACCCGGCAAAGGTCGAGGATTTGATTGCCCAGAGAGTTGCGGCCCGAAAGAAAAAGAATTTTGCAAGGGCCGATGAAATCCGGGATGAACTTTTGGGAATGAATATTGTTCTGGAGGACGGAGCCCAGGGAACGGTCTGGCGATTTGAATAGAATCTGTTAAATCGTTTTATTACAATCAGTAAAAAGGGCAGCCAAAGATAAGGGCTGCCCTTTTTGAGTTTTCAATGTTTATATCAGACTTTCTTCTTCTTTTGTTTGTTGGGATTGGTTTGTTTTTTTCGGGGCTGGTTTTTAACCATTTTTGCCCAGGCATCCCTGAGGGTGACGGTGCGGTTGAATACTCTTTTTTGAGGCTCCTTTGAATCCAGGCAGAAATAGCCAAGCCGTTCGAACTGGTATACCTCTTCTGGTTTGGCTGCTTCAAGGCTTTTTTCAAGTTTGCAGTCCCTGAGAACTTCAAGGGAATCCGGGTTTATGTTTTCGATAAAATCCTGATTCCCCTGTTCCGGGTTTTCATCCTTGAACAGTCTGTCGTAGAGACATACCTGGGCATCCAGACAATCATTGGCATTTACCCAGTGAATCGTACCCCGTACTTTTCTTCCGTCAGGGGCGTTTCCCCCTTTTGTTGCCGGGTCATAGGTGCAGATTAGTTCTATTACCTTTCCCTGATCATTTTTGATCACCTCTTTACAGGTAACAAAATAGGCATACCTGAGACGGACTTCCCTCCCAGGTCCCAGGCGGAAGAACTTTTTGGGCGGGTCTTCCATGAAATCATCCTGCTCCACAAAGATTTCTCTGGAAAATGTCAAAGATCGTTTGCCCATCTCTTCTTTCTGGGGGTGGTTCATGGCGTCCAGGGTTTCTGTTTTGCCTTCTGGAAAATTTTCAATGGTCACTTTCAATGGTTTTAACACACCCATCACCCTGGGAGTTTTCTCGTTCAGGTCATCCCGAAGGCAGGATTCCAGCAGGCCCATGTCAATTCGGCTGTCTTTTTTGGAAACTCCGATGATATTGCAGAATCTACGAATGGATTCCGGGGTGTAGCCCCTGCGCCTCATGCCTTCCAGGGTGGGAAGCCTTGGATCATCCCAGCCGGACACATGGTTCTGATCCACCAGCAGCTGGAGTTTGCGCTTGCTCAAGACGGTATGGTTGATATTCATCCGGGCAAATTCAATCTGCTGGGGGTGGCAGGGTGTTTCCAGGGTGTCCAGTATCCAGTCGTATAAGGGTCTGTGGTCCTGAAATTCAAGGCTGCAAAGGGAATGGGTAATGCCTTCCAGGGAATCTGACAGGCAATGGGTGTAATCGTACATGGGATATATGCACCATTGATCTCCTGTCCTGTGGTGGGAAGTTTTTTTTACTCTATAGATGATGGGGTCCCGAAGATTGATATTGGGGGATGCCATGTCAATTTTTGCCCGGAGCGTTACTTCTCCTTCATTGAACTCACCGTTTTTCATGCGGTCAAACAGGTCCAGGTTTTTTTCAATGGACCGGTCTCGGAAGGGGGAATTTTTTCCTGGTTCAGTCAGGGTTCCTCTATGTTCCCTGATTTCATCTGCAGACAGACTGCAGACATACGCTTTTCCCTTTTGGATCAATTGAACGGCAAATTCATAGAGCTTATCAAAATAATCAGAGGCAAAAAAAGGGGTTTTATAATCAAACCCAAGCCATTGCACTGTTGATTTTATGGAGTCAATATAAATTTGTTTTTCTTTGGCTGGATTGGAATCATCAAATCGCAGGTTACAGAAGCCATTGAATTGTTGGGCCATATTGAAATTAAGGCAAATGGATTTTGCATGTCCTATATGAAGATACCCATTGGGTTCCGGGGGAAAACGGGTGGCTACTCTGCCATTATTCTTGTTGGCTTGAAGATCCTCTTTAATGATGGATTCTATAAAATGTCCTTTTTTCTTATCTTCTTCCATTGGTTCCTCTTTGGTTGAGTTTAATATAAACTCTAATAATTATCATATTCAAAGCCTGTATAAAAGAAAGAAATTTTCCAGTAAATAAAAATAAGGTGAAATAAAAACAAGGATTAATATTGGTTTGTTTTTAACAGCACCAGGGTACAGGCTTCCTTTACCTCAATACCAGCGGCTTTCAATCGTTCATAGGCTGGCTTGTTTTCTGTGTCCGGGTTAAAGATTACCCGCCGGGGTGCTGCCTGGATGATCTCCTGGATGATTTTTTCCTGGCGGGAGGGTCCCACATACATGGTCACTGTGTCAATCTTATCCGGCACATCTGTCAGGCTGTGATAGACTTTTTTCCCTTCTATGGTCTCATGCCTGGGAGCCACTGGAATGGGATTGTGGTTGTGGGCGGACAAGAGCCTCATGGCTTTGTTGGCATATCTGTCTTCCAGGGGGCTTGCCCCGATTATTGCTACGTTTTCCATTGTTTTCCTTCAAAGTAATTGGTCCAGGGTCATAAGAATGATATAGTCTACCCGCAAACCAGGTTGATAACAAGAAATAAGTACTTAATTTGTATGGATACATTGTCTGAAATTACAATATGGGATAAAAAATATTATGGGCCTATTTAACCTGGTATCGGAATTTTCACCTACAGGAGACCAGCCAGAAGCCATTGAATACCTTTCCAAAGGTCTTTTGAACAATGCAAACCACCAGGTGCTTTTGGGTGTGACAGGATCAGGTAAAACATTTACCATGGCCAATATCATTGAAAGGCTTGAAAAACCAAGTCTCATCATCGCCCCCAACAAGACATTGGCAGCCCAGCTATACAATGAATTTTTATCCCTGTTCCCGGACAATTGTGTTGAATATTTTGTCAGTTATTACGATTACTACCAGCCGGAAGCCTATATCCCTTCCAGTGATACCTATATCCAGAAAGACTCCTCCATCAATGAAACCATTGACAAGATGCGACATTCTGCAACTAGGTCTGTGCTTGCCAGAAAAGACGTAATCGTGGTGGCCAGTGTCTCCTGTATCTACGGCCTGGGTGCGCCTGAAGATTATCTGGACTTGAGGATTACCCTGATTAGGGATATGGAGATTTCAAGGGAACAGGTCATTGCCCAATTTGTTGATATTCAATATACAAGAAATGATATGGATTTCCACAGGGGAGTTTTCAGGGTCAGGGGAGACAGGTTGGAGATTTTTCCAGCCTATGAAGAGGACAAGGCTGTTCGCATAGATTTTTTTGGTGACACCATTGAAGAGATTTCAGAGATTGATCCCTTAAAAGGTGAGGTGCTTAGAAAATATGAACACATCGTAATTTACCCGGCCTCCCATTATGTCACCAAAAAGCAGACCCGGAAAAAAGCCATTGAAAGTATTATAATAGAGCTGAAACAGCGGCTGGAATATTTAAGGAAAGAGAACCGATTGCTGGAGGCCCAGCGCCTTGAAGAAAGAACCCAATATGATATTGAAATGCTCAATGAAATAGGGTATTGCAACGGGATTGAAAATTACTCCCGCCACCTGACTGGCCGTGCACCAGGAGAACCGCCTCCAACCCTTCTGGACTATATTGATAATGATTTTTTATTGTTTTTTGATGAAAGCCATATCTCAGTATCCCAGCTGGGGGCCATGTACAAGGCTGACCGGTCCAGGAAAGAAACCCTGGTCAAGCATGGATTCAGGCTGCCCTCTGCCATGGACAACAGGCCCCTTAAATTTGAAGAATTCAAAGCCCTGGTACCCAGGACAATCTATGTGTCTGCCACACCGGCAGATTATGAAATGGAAAAGGCAGGAAAAAGGGTGGCAGAGCAGATCGTAAGGCCCACAGGTCTTCTGGACCCAAAAGTAACGATCAGGGATGCAAAGACCCAGGTGGATGATCTGTATGGGGAGATTGTCAAACGGGTGGAAGCCAGAGAGCGGGTTCTGGTTACAACCCTGACCAAACGCATGGCAGAAGATCTCACCGATTATTATTCAGACCTGGATATCAAGGTCAAATATCTTCATTCCGATATTGGTACTTTGGAAAGAATCGATATTATTCAGGACCTTCGGAAGGGGCTTTTTGATGTGCTCATAGGCATCAATCTGCTCAGGGAAGGACTGGATATACCTGAAGTTACCCTGGTGGCCATTCTGGACGCTGACAAGGAAGGTTTTTTACGGTCCTATAAATCTTTTATCCAGATATTTGGCAGGGCTGCCAGAAATGTGTATGGACGGGTGATCATGTATGCGGAAAAAGAAACCAATTCCATGAAAAAGGCTTTGTCAGAAACCCGGCGCCGCCGTAAAATCCAGAGAAAATACAATGAGGTTCATGGGATTGTGCCCACAACCATTCAAAAAAAGATCAATGCCTTTGAATATACCAGGCAGGAGGATTCAGGACGGCAGGCAGCTGCGGCTGTCAATGAAGAGATCATGGCCTATGGGGAAAAAGAATTGAACCTTGAAGATATTGTCAAAGATATGGAGTATAAAATGAAGCTGGCAGCTGAAAACCTGGAATTTGAGAAAGCGGCAGAATATAGAGACAAAATATTGGAACTCAATAAGATAAAAAATAAGTAATGATGAATCAGACCATCCAGGAAAAATACAGCCAGTCCCCCCATAGTCCCGGAGTTTACCTGATGAAGGATGCAAAGGGAAAAATTATTTATGTGGGAAAGGCCAAAGACCTTAAAAAGAGACTGTCTTCTTATTTTATCAAAAGATACCACCAGGAATTGAAAACAGCTGCCCTCCTGGAAATGGTCAAGGATTTTGATCTGATCATCACCACTTCGGGCCATGAAGCCTTTATCCTTGAGTCCAACCTGATCAAGGAGCACAATCCCAAATATAATGTTATTTTAAAGGATGGGAAAAATTATCCTCTGCTTAGGATTGATATGAATGAAACCTATCCCGCCATTCAGCGGGTAAGGAAAATAAAGAATGACCATGCCCTTTATTTTGGCCCCTATTCTTCTTCTCTGAGTGTCAATAGAACTGTAAAGCAGATTCAAAAGATTTTTAAACTCAGAAAATGTGGAAATACCCAGTTTAAAAACCGGTCCAGGCCATGCCTTAATTTTCAGATAAAAGCCTGCCTGGGACTGTGCTGCAATGAGGTCCCGGAGGCTGACTATAAGCGGCGTGTAAAGGATGCTATTTTGTTTTTACGGGGGAGGTCAAGCCAGGTAGTTAAAAAACTTACAGCTGAAATGAAATCCCATTCTGTTTTACAAGAGTTTGAAAAGGCCGCCCAGGCAAGGGATGCTGTCTTTGCCATTGAAAATATCATGGAAAAACAAGTGGTGGTAAGTCCGGATTTGAAAGACAGGGATGTAATGGGCCTGGCAGCGAACAAGGGAAAGGCAGTGGTCACGGTAATGATGATCCGGTCCGGTCTTTTGATCGATACTGTCCACTATCCTCTGGACCTGGGGTTTAAGGAATCCAATGAGACCCTTTCTGCATTTGTTGATCAGTATTATGAAAAAACCAGGTTTTTACCGGCCTTTGTTTTGCTTAGCAGGGAAATTGAAAACAGGGAGGAGGTCCAGCAGCGTCTCACCCTTCAATTGGGGAAAAAAGTCAAGGTCCACACTCCCCTGAGGGGCGAGAAAAAACGATTGGTGGAAATGGCAATTGTCAATGCATCCAAAGAGCTGGAAAAGATCCTGCTTAAGGAAAAAGAGGAGCGTGCAACCCTGGTAATGCTCAAATCCCTGCTGGGTATGAAAGATTTGCCCCAACGCATTGAATGTTTTGATAATTCCAATATTTCAGGCCAGGACCCGGTTTCTTCCATGGTAGTCTTTACAAACGGCAGGCCGGATAAATCTGCCTATCGCAAATATATAATCCAGGGAATTGAGTCTCAAGATGATTATGCCTATATGTACCAGACCCTTGAAAGACGGTTTTCAAAAACCCGGGAAGAGCTGGCATGGCCGGATCTTCTGGTGGTGGATGGGGGCAAGGGCCAGCTGGGAATGGCAATGGCCGTCTTAAAGGATCTTGGCATCAACCAATCCTTTGCAGTGGTTGGTCTTGCCAAAAAAGACAAGGCCAGGGGCGAGATTTTTGATAAGATCTATGTTCCCGGGCGGTCAAATCCTTTGAATATTGGGACGGCTAAAAAGGCATTATATCTGCTGGAGCAGCTCAGAGATGAGGCCCACAGGTTTGCCATTACCTTCCAGAGGAAACGCAGGGAAAAAAGGGGAGGGCTCTCTTTCTTTGATTCAATTCCAGGTATTGGCCCTAAAAAGAAAAAAATGCTGCTCACCAGGTTCAAAGGGCTTAAAAACTTGAAAAACGTTTCCAAGGAAGAATTGTCATCCCTGCCAGGGATAACCGGAGAACTGGCAGCCAGGATTTTAAAGGAATTAACAGCAAGATAAAACCTGCCGGGATGAACATTCAGGCTTTTTAAATGCAGGTGTCTCTAACTGCGGGTGACTTTAAAACCTTCCGACCTGTTGCAAGTGCCCTGTATCTTGATTAATGTATCCTGGTCTTTTTCCGATTCAATGAATAGTTCCGGCTTCTGGAGAACGTTTTGTTCTTGGGCTCCTATATATATTTTCAGGGTGGCAGCTCTTCTCAGATACCCATGGATCGTCAGGGTCATTTTTGACATTTTTCGGCCTATATCCCTGATTGTTTTATTGATATTCTCTTCATCCTCTGCCCTGGACTTGTTTTTTTGAAGTTTTTGACTAAGTATATCCAGCAGTTTTTTAATAGTAGAGACTTCTTTTGTATTCATTTGTTTAGAAATGGCTTCCAATTCTTTGTAGAGGATTTCAAAGGCCATGGTGCGGGTGGCAATGATGAATTGTTTTACATTGTCCTGAATCATGGGATTTGTTTTTATGGTTTTGGTAAGCCGCTGGAGTTCATTCTGTAATTTCCCCATCAATTCTTTGGTTTTGTTTTTTTCAGATAATGTTTTTTTTTGCAGGCTATTCAGGGATTCATTCAAGGCTTTTTTCTGGGAAAACAGCCTCCGCCCAAAATAAATCTTATTTTCTCCGCAAAAATAAATATTTTTCAGGGAGATGGTTTCTGCGTCCAGGATGTTGCTGGTCAGGACACCTCTTTGTTTCTCAAAAGATATGCCAACGGAAAAAAGGCTGGACTCAATCAATTGTTCCTTAATAGTGATACATCCATTTTTTGATGTTAGAACTGAATTTCTGGCCAGATGAAATGTGATATCTTCCCGGGCCGAAACCTTACTGTACGGCTGTATGGTCTGGATAACTGCCTGGCAGTCTGTCATGATCTCTCCGCCTTCCAGTGTGTTTATGTCAACAGTTCCCATTACTCTTATTTTGAAGTCACTACAGACGATACCCACTTTCAGGCTTATGGGGCATATATATTCGGTTCCGATATTCCCAATGGAGTAATCAAGTCGATTGATATCAAGTTTATCGCTTATCTCAATGTCTGTTATTTTATTGCCGGAATTCGTTAATAACACCACCCCTGTTCTATTGGCCTTAAGAAAATAGCCCCTGGTTTTTCCTTTATTGCCCAGGCTGTCCACAAGATCAACTCCACCCCTTAGATTTATATCAAGAGGGAGGGCTTTGGGAACCTGTATGATTTTTCCATTAAAGGCCATGCCTGGTTTTCCCTGATACTCCGGGGTGATAAAAAGAAGGTTGTCCCCTGCCGAGACAATGGGGTATTTATTGATTTCTCTGAAATCAATAACTCCATCTTTCATCAATAATCCAGGGCAGGCCTTATAGTTGAAATATGACTTTCCAATGGCCCCGTCCTGACTGGGTATTTCAGGAGACCCTTTGAAACCAATAGATAGCTGCTCTCGGGTTATAAGTACCTCCATGGACAGACTGAGCCTGGTGAGATCTGGATTGTCTGATCCAGATAAATCCAGCAATTGTTTTTTTATTTTCAACTCTCCGCTTTCAGGAATGGTCCGGGTCAGAAGGTTTTTGAGAACCTTCATGATTTCAGGGTCTTTGATATTGATTCGGGGAAATAGTTGTAAAAGTGCCTGGAGAATGACCGGGTATGGATACTGGGTCCGGTTTATCTGGAAGAGAATTTTAATTTTATTATTCTGTTTTGAAATGGAATTAAATAGATTGTTTTCAAGGATGTCTGCCTTGTCCTGCACTCTTTCATTGGAGAGTGATTCTGGGGACGTACCCTTTTTTTTAGTATTCACCAATAAAATCCTTTATAAAAGATTTTTTCATATTTGGTCATTGGAAGGCAGGGCATATTGTATGATCCCAGAAAAGCCTGTCCCAGTCCTATTCGTTTTTTTCTAATCCTACTATGTTATGGGAAAACTTGCAAAAAGCTTTTTGGATAATGCCTTTTTTTACTTTACACCTGGACCGGTAAAGTATAGTACAAAGTCAGAATATTAATAATATGGGTAGTTTTATAACATTGGTCCGGGAGAAGTAGAATGACAGAGAAATTTGAAGATAATGATCTAGAGAACTCAGATGATTTGAGTTTTGAAGAACTTTTTGAATCCTATGGTGCAAAGGCAGGCAGGGAACTCAAACAAGGGGATATGGTTGAAGGTCAGATTATCTCCATTGGAAGGACCAGTGTTTATATCGACACGGGCACAAAAAGTGACGGTGTGGTTGAAAAAGCTGAACTCCTGGATGAAGATGGAGAATTTCCTTTTCAGATCAATGATAAATTAAAATTGTACGTAGTTTCTTTGAGTGAAAGTGAAGTGATTCTGTCCAAAGCCATATCTGGAGCAGGAAAGGCCACCATGCTGGAAGATGCTTCCTATAATCACATTCCTGTTGAAGGTAGGGTAACTGATGTCATAAAAGGTGGATTTAATGTGGATATCCTGGGGAAAAGGGCATTTTGCCCGGTCAGCCAGATGGATGTCCGCTATGTTGAAACTCCGGAAGACTATGTGGGCCAGGTATTCCAATTTTTAATTACCCGATTTGAAGAAAATGGCCGAAATATTGTGATTTCCCGCAGGGACCTGCTCAATGAGCAGATCAGAGAGGAGCAACTGGCATTCCTGGCAAAGGTCTCTGAAGGAGATATTGTCCAGGGAAAAGTGATCAAACTCATGTCCTACGGTGCCTTTATTGAAATTGCTCCCGGGGTTGAAGGCATGGCACATATCTCAGAATTGAGTTGGTCCAGGGTGGAAAAACCAGATGAAATTATCCAGGCTGGCGACATTGTTCCTGTTAAGCTGCTTAAAATTGAGAGCAAGGAAGGAGATAGTCCCAAGATCTCCCTTTCCATGAAGCAGATTGATTCCAATCCCTGGGATAATATGGGAAATTCATTTAGTCCAGGAGACCAGGTTAGTGGTAAAGTGATCCGTTTGGCTTCTTTCGGGGCTTTTGTGGAAATCGCACCAGGGGTAGACGGTCTGGTACATATTAGTGAAATGAGCCATACCAGAAGGGTACTCAGGCCGGAAGACGTGATCCAGGAGGGAGAGCAGGTCCAAGTGGTTATAAAGACCATTGACATGGACAGCAAACGGATATCCTTAAGTATAAAAGATGCTTTGGGAGATCCCTGGACAGGGGTGATTGCTAAATATCCTTTGGGAAGCATTCAGGACGGTACCCTTGAAAAAAGAGAGACATTCGGACTTTTTATCAGACTCGAACCGGGTGTCACAGGGTTGATGCCCATGTCCAATATCCGCAATGCTTCATCAAGCTCGGTTTATGACAAGCTTAAACCCGGAGATTCTGTCCAGGCCCTTGTCCAGGAAGTGGACGAGGACAAAAGAAGAATCACACTGGCATCGCCGGATCAAAAGGATCCTGATAATTGGAAACAATTTGCCCAGCAGCAGAAAGAAAAGTCCCTGGGTACCATGGAGAATTTGTTTCTTGAGGCCTTAAAAAAGAAAAAATAATACAGGTAAATTTTCAATGAAAAAGGGCAGTGAAACAATTCTGTTTGTGGATGACGAAATCTATCTGGTAGAGGTAGGCAGGGAAATGCTGGAAGATTATGGGTATGAAGTTGATGCAATTACAAATGCAGAACAGGCCTTTGAATGGTTTGAAAAGAACCCGGACAAATATGGCCTGCTCATAACTGACTATACAATGCCGGGAATGACAGGGGCGCAGCTGGTTGAAAAGATACACGGCCTGAGGCCGGACCTGCCGGTTATAATGTGTTCAGGCATTGAGCTTGACCCTGAAATTATCCATAAGATAGGTATTGAAAACATGCTTATGAAACCTTTTGACATTAATGGTTTGGTAAAACTGGTCCGAAAGGTTCTTGATAAATAAAAGGTATATTGTGCCCAGAGGCCAGGCATATCATGAATGCTGTCGGATAAATTTGCCAATGACCTCAATGGCCTTCTGGCCCTGGGGAAGATATCTGGCAAAATAATGCCACACATGGAACATTTCATCCCAGACTTCAAGAGTTACCTTACCGCCTGCATCCATAATTTTTTGAACCAGAATCTTTGAATCATCCACTAACACTTCATTTTTTCCTGCCTGGATAAGCAGGGGGGGCAATCCTATGAATGTATTATGAATGGGAGATATAAGTGGATGGCAAAGATTTTTATCCGTGTATAGGCGGGCAGTATTTAATAATAACGTTTCATTCAGCATGGGGTCTTTCCCGTGGTTGGTTTTAAATGACTGGTTTTTGCAGGATAGGTCCACCCAGGGAGACATAAAAACTGCGCATGCAGGTAATTGAATGTCTCTGTTTAAACAGGTGGTCAGAAAAGCCAAACATAAGCCTGCCCCTGCTGAATCTCCCGCCAGGCTGATGTGGGTGGTGGGTGGTAAACATAGTAACAGCCAGTCATAAACGGTTTGAAGGTCATTAAGACCCGAGGGAAAAGGATGTTCCGGTGCCAGTCTGTATTCAAAGATAAGGAGTTTTGCTCTGGCAGCCTTTGCAATCCGTGATGCAAGATCTTTGTGGGTTTGGATGGAACCGGCAATATAGCCTCCGCCATGGACATAGAGGATGATTCTGCTGTCTTCACATCCACCTGGTATCAGCCAGGCAGCCGGAATATGTCCTATTCTAAAGGTGGTAAATTGGATGGCAGGATCCGGCTTAAAGGCCCTGGCACTTTTTTCCAGGGAATTTCTGTATTCTTTGATACCCACATTTTCCAGAGAAGGCCTTGATTGCAACTGCCGGAATATGGCGGATAATATGCGGTGTGTTTGAGTATTCATAAAAAGGGATATTATTTAAACCGTAAAAAAAGGTATCACAATTTGATTCTTTTATAAAAGAAATATTTAATTTAATTGGTGAATATGAAAAAGAGTTTGTTTATAACCGATTTTGACGGCACTCTGTTGAACGATGAAAAAAAAATCTCCAGGGAAGATCTTGATACCCTTTCTTGTTTGAGAAAAAAAAATATCACCACAGTCATTGCCACGGGACGAAGCCTTTATTCCTTTCAAGGGGCATTGAAGCAGATAAATCTGGATGTCAGGAAACTTGGGGTGGATTATCTTATATTTTCCACCGGTGCCGGTATAATGGCATTTTCAGGAGGAACCATAATTAAATCTTATTCAATTTCAAAAAATGATATAAAAAAAATTATTGCCTATTTCGATGGGGGTAAATTTGACTATATGATTCACAAAGCTATTCCTGATACCCCTTATTTTCTATATAAATCCCATGGCCGTGAAAATCCTGATTTTCAAAACCGGATACAATTGTACAAAGAGTTTTCAACTCCTTTGGATAATGGCCAGATCCTTTTCGAAACAGCCACCCAGGTGCTGGCGATAATTCCGGGTAAGGCAGGGGCTTCCCTCTTGAAGACCATTGCTGCAGATCTATCAGGATATAGCGTCATTCATGCAACTTCTCCTCTGGATCACAGCTCTTCCTGGATAGAGGTTTTCCACAAACAGGTATCCAAAAGCCTGGCAGCTTCCTGGCTTGCCAAAAGGCTGAATATTGATAGGGAAAATGTGATTTCCGTTGGCAATGATTATAATGACCAGGATCTTCTGGCCTGGTCGGGAAAAGGGTATATAGTGTCCAATGCAGCTGAGGACCTGTTACCGAAATTCATACAGGTGACCTCCAACAATCATTGCGGTGTAAGTGAGTCTATAATACAATCAGGCTTGCTCAGCTGAATTTGTTCGTTTATATTTTTTAATGAATGTTTTCTGATTTAGATCAGCTGATTTATGCCTGGAAGAATTGAATCCTACTTGTCAAAATCCTTTTCATCCTCATCAAGTTCGGAGAAATCAAAATCAGGATAGAGTTTTTCGCAGCAGTCAGGGCAGATACCATGGGAGAAAACAAGATCAGAAAAAAATTCTTCCAACTGTACCCAATGGTTATTCTTGCCCCTTATACTTTTGCAGCTGGAACATATGGCAATCATATCCCTGGATTTATCCTTTTGTTCCCTTATAAATTTTTGGTATTGTTTTCGAAGTTCAATACGTTTTGTGATATCCCGCGCTACGGCTATGGCTCCGTTGTATCTGTTATCATCACCAAACAGAGGACTGCAGGAAAGCTCTACATGAACAAGAGTCTTATCCCTGGTAATCATTTGGATTTCATAACGGCTGGTAAGACCGTCTGCCCGGATTAATGTCTGCTGCTTTATGGCTTTGAAGCTGTCCCTGGTGGATAAATCTTTTAAATTTATTGTTGAGAGTGCTTCCATGGGATATCCCAGCATATTGCAGAAGGCCTGGTTTGTGAAGGTCAGGTTTTCATTGGCATCCACGGTAAAAACCCCTTCTGCGATATTTTCGGTAATGGTCCGATAACGGGCTTCGCTTTTTTCCAGCTGTTTCCGATAACGTTGGTTTTCTTCTATGAGATATTTGTTTTCAAGGGCTTTGCCAATGACATGGTTTACCATTTCCAGGTCTTCAATGGGTTTGGTGATATAATCCTTGGCCCCCATGCGAAGCGCATTGATGATGTCTTCCTGCTGGCCAGCGCCTGAAACAACAATCATTGGTGTGTCCGGGCTCTTTTTGTGAATAGCGTTCATCACCTCAATGCCGTCTTTTTTTGGCATTTTTAAATCAGTGATAACAATATCTATTTTTTCCCTGAAGAAGATTTCCAGCCCGGTTTCGCCATTTTCAGCTGTAAATATTTTATACCCTTCATCCTGGAAAAAAAAGGAAAATGTCTCCCGGATAGAGAATTCGTCATCAATAATCAATAAGGTTTCTTGATGCATCTCAACTTTGTCTGATTGGTAGTGTATTATTGCCTGGTATGATTTGACTATATCAGGCTTTTTATAAAAATCAAAGTTCTTTGATTAATTGTTTCATATCCTTTACTGCCTGGTCCAGACCCGTGAGAACAGCTCTGGATATAATGCTGTGACCGATGCTGAATTCGCTGATTTCATCAAATCCCTTAAAGGCTTTAATGGTGTTGTAGCAGATGCCATGGCCGGCATTCACCCCGAGTTTTAATTTGGTCCCGATTTTGGCGGCATCCACAATCCTGAGGAATTCCCTTTGTTTCTGTCCCTCGGTTTTGGCCTCACAAAAGGCACCCGTGTGGATTTCAATCATATCTGCATCAATTTTGTGGGCAACCTTGATCTGGTCCAGGTCTGGATCGATGAATATGCAGACCTTTATCTGGGCATTTTTGAGGGTGCTGACCGCTTCTCTGATTGCATCCTGATGGGTGATGAGATCCAGTCCGCCCTCGGTACTCACCTCTTCCCTTCTTTCCGGGACAAGGGTAACGCAGTCTGGTTTGATATCCAGGGCAATACCCAGCATTTCACTGGTGGCAGCCATTTCCAGTATCAGGCGGGACTGCACCACCTGGCGCAGCAGTCTGACGTCCCTCTCCTGTATATGTCTGCGATCTCCTCTTAAATGCACCACAATTGCATCTGCACCTGCTGCTTCAGCTGCAAAGGCTGCAGCAACAGGATCAGGATAATTTATTCCCCGGGCCTGTCTCAGGGTTGCTACATGGTCTACATTTACTGCCAGCTCTGCCATTTGCTCTTTCCTCCATATATTAAAATGCGGTTAATTCGGTATTTTTTTCAACCAGCCGTAGAAGTGCAAGGCTTTTTTTTTCCATGGCTTCAGCATCTTTGTCATTGGTTTCATGGTCAAATCCAACCAAATGCAGTATCCCATGGATTAAAAGCTGGGACATTCTTTCATCAATGGAGATTGCAGCTGTTTCTGCTTCTCTTTCAGCTGTGTCTATTGATATTACCACATCCCCCAGAAGACCCGGTGAAATATTGGAAAATTCACCTTCCTGCATGGGAAAGGCAAGGACATTGGTTGGTTTACAAATCCCCCTATAGGTATCATTGAGTTTGCAAATCCCTTTATCGTCTAGTATTACAATGGAGATTTCATGGGAATCACAGCCCAAGGCGTTTAAGATTTGTTCTGTCTTTTTGACCAGGGGAAGTGTTGGAATTTTCATTTTTTGCTGATTGTCTATCAAAATCTTTTGTTCTTCCATTTTTTTCTTTTTTCTTTTCCTGTATTTTTTCTGGATATTCAATCCTATTGTGATAGATACTGGTCAGAATATTGTTAAAGCTTTTGGCAATTTGATGCAGATCCTTTAAGGTAAGCTCGCACTCTTCCAGCTGACCGTCTGCAAATATATCATTGATCAATTCCTTTACCCGACCCTTGATCCTGGCCGGAGTGGGACGTTCAAGTGCCCTTACTGCTGCTTCTGCCACATCAGCCAGCATTACAATACCGGTTTCCCGGGTCTGGGGCTTGGGTCCGGGGTATCTGAAATCCGCTTCATTGACATTGTCATTGCCGCTGTTGAGGCTTTTATTATAAAAATATTTAATCAAAGAGGTTCCATGGTGCTGGACAATCCCTTCAATGATTTCATTGCCCAGTCTGTATGCCTTTGCCATTTCCACCCCTTTTTTAACGTGCTGGATCAGAATCAAAGCTGACATGGACGGGGAAAGTTTGTCATGTCTGTTTTTGCCATCAGCCTGATTTTCAATGAAATACATTGTTTTGTCCAGTTTCCCAATGTCATGGTAATATCCCATTACCTTGGCCTGGAGACTGTTGGCTGCAATGGCTGATGCTGCGGCCTCGGCCAGGGTGGCTACAATCACACTGTGATTATAGGTGCCAGGAGCTTCAATCATTAATTTTTTGATCAAAGGCTGGTCCAAGCTGGAAAATTCCTGCAGCCTTGCCGCAGTTGTATAATTGAAAAGGATCTCAATTAAAGGGGTAAACCCAATGGTCAGGGTTGCGGCAAAAATTCCTCCGCAAAAAGCTAAAAATACTTCCTTTGCCATAATTACAGGATCTGGCTGGGAAAAGGAATAAAAACCCAGGGCAATGGCCAGGATTGCATTAAAGATTGCCAGTTTAAAGCCTGCAACAATAAAATTTTTACGTTCCTGCCGCTCTTTAATCCAATAGGCGGCTGTAATGCTGCTGAGAAAAAAGAAAATAAAGACCAGAAAGCTTCCGCCAAAGGCAAGGCTGGATAATATGGTAAGGACAAGGGTGAAAAAAACAGCAATATCAAATCCCAGGAACAGGCAGCAGATCATTGCAGCAGCCGGCACAGGCACAACCATATAAAAGGAAATAGAGGCAACATCCCATATCATTTCCGGATGAAAGGATCTGGCAATATAGATGGCAATCTTTGCAAAGGACAGGTACAAAATAATGCCCAGGGCCAGAAAGACCATGTGTTTGTTATGATCTTTTTTTAGCCTTTTGTGGTCTTTCAGAAAAAGGTAATAGCCCACAAGGAGTAACAGGCAGGTGATCATGGCTGTTCCCGTAACAGACATATAAATATTTTTTTCTTCCACCTTCTCCTTAAGGGTGTTCAGTTTGATCAACATTATTTTGTCCACCCTTTCCCCTTCCCGGACAATCATTTCTCCGGCTTTGATCTGATAGAGGATGGGTTTGATCTTGGATTGAGCTTCCAGGATCCGTTTTTCTGTTTCGTTTTTATTCAGGGTAATATTGGGCTGTAAAAGCTGCTGGCAGATATCCACTATGAGATTGGACAGGTTGTAATTATCTTTTTTCAGCAGAGGTTGCCCTTCTATCCTGACCATGGCTTTGGCCTGGTCAGGGCCGTAAACAGCCTTCAGGGTTTTTACATCCCGCTCTTCATGGGATTCAATGGTCCGAAGGCTTATTCCTTTGCCTTCTTCTGCCAGAAGAATCTCTTTGTTGGCAACGATCCCGTTGGAAAGGATTTTGTCCACAATGGCATTTATCTTATTGGCTATGTCTTTGGAAAATTTGTTTTTATAAAGAATATTATAGGCACCGTCACTGATTTTAATTCCCAGTTTTTTTTCAAATTCCGGTTTTGTTGCCAGGACTATGTCAAAACTTGGATCAGGGGCTTTGGTATCTTTCGGCTTGGTAAACAATTGCCGGGCAAACTCCATGGATGCTTTAATATTGGATGAAATATTTGTTAACAGCTTGCTGTCAAAATCATAAACCGTTTTAACCGAGTCCTTGACCTGGTTTTTCCTGGCTTCGGTGACTTCTTTGTCCTCAATGAAGAAATTTTTAGGAGCTTTGATGTCTCTCTGGGCCACATCCCCGATTTGGTAAGTATAGGAAACCTTATTCTGGTTGGGTGCCTGGGAAGCAGTGAATAGAAAGGTGATAAAAATGAGCATGAACCATAACAGGTATGGAGTGGACAAAAGATATTCGTTGGTTTTTTTAAACCAATTGTTAGTTTTTGTTTTTTTCATAAGCATCTATGATGTCGGATACAAGCTGGTGCCTTACAACATCTTCCTTGGAAAAATAAACAAACTCAATTCCTCTGATTTGCGTCAGGATTTTTTTTGCCTCAACCAGACCGGATTTTTTTCCGGCTGACAGATCAATTTGGGTAATATCCCCCGTAATAATGGCCCTGGACCCGTACCCGATGCGGGTTAAAAACATTTTCATCTGTTCAGCGGTTGTGTTTTGTGCCTCATCCAGAATTATAAATGCATTGTTCAGGGTACGTCCCCTCATAAATGCAAGGGGGGCTATTTCAATTATTTCCTGTTCAATATATGCTCTGGCCTTGTCAAAATCAAGCATATCATATAATGCATCATAAAGAGGCCTGAGATATGGATCTATTTTAGCAGCCAGATCACCCGGGAGAAATCCCAAAGCTTCTCCTGCCTCCACGGCTGGCCGGGTCAGGATAATTTTTTTTACCTCTCCCTTGGAAAAAGATGCAACAGCCATGGCCATGGCAAGATAGGTCTTCCCGGTGCCTGCAGGCCCGATTGAAAACAAAATATCATTGTTTTTAATTGCATTGGCATAGGTATGCTGGGTAAGATTTCTAGGAAAAATATTTTTATTTTTAGCCGTGACAAAAATGGTATTTAAAAAAATATTTTTTAAAGGAGTCTGGATGTTTCTTTTTATGGTGTTTATGGCTGCATCAAGATCTGCCGGCGTTAGAATAAATTTTTCTTTTAGGAGGTCGTATATTTGGCTGGTCAGTGTTTCAACAGCATCAATATTTTGTTTATCCCCGGAAAGGGTCAGGGTGTTGCCCCTGGAGTTGATGGTAATGTCAAATGCCCGGGAAATTTTTTCGAGATGAATATTGTGGTATCCAAAAAGCTTTTTTGCCAGCTCAATGTTTTGAAATTCAAGTTTTTTCATGGGGCCTAGGGTGCATTTTATTTGTGTAAAGGTCAATAAAAATCTTGACTAAAAAACCAGTAAATTGGTATCTTTTTAGTCTTTAAAAAGATGAAAGATAAGGGGGAAAATGAACGTTTTTGATGCGCTGTTTTTGACAATTATTTCATTCTGCCTGATCAGGGGGCTCTTTAAGGGTCTTATAAGGGAAGTGTCAGGCATTATAGGTGTAATCGCAGGCTTCTATGGCGCCAATAACTATTATCTTACATTGACCCCATACCTTGAACCTTTGATTGAAAAACCAGGTACCAGAAACCTTATTGTTTTTTTTATCCTGTTTTGCATTATTTTAATTGTTGTCGGCCTGGTTGCTGTTTTGATTCGGAAATTTCTCAACTTTGTTTTTCTGGGATGGGTGGATAGATCATTCGGGTTTGTTTTTGGCGGTGCCAAAGGGGTATTGATCGGAACTGCACTATTTATAATGATGACCACATTTATCCCGGATAATTTTAATTTTTTATCGGATTCAAAATCAGCTCCCCATCTTGCAAAGGTTGCAAGCGCCATGACGCTTTTTGTTTCCAAAAACATGAAAACCGATTTTTTAAAGCATTTGGAAGGAATTAAGGCAAATTGGAAACAATAGTTCCCGTTTTGGAGATTATCCGCAGGCTCAGGAGTAAAAATGGGTGTGCCTGGGACCAGAAGCAGACTCCCCTGACCATGTGGAAATGTCTGGCAGAGGAAACCTATGAACTGGAAGAGGCCATTGTAAATGAGGATACTCAAAATATCTGTGAAGAGCTTGGGGATGTTTTGTTTCAACTTTTGTTTATAGTGGAGATTTTCACTGAAAATAAAAGATTTGATTTCTCCCAGGTGATTGATGCAGTTTCCGAAAAAATGATCCGGCGGCACCCCCATGTATATGATACGGCCGTTGTCAGCTCGGATGAAGAGCTTTCCCGGCAGTGGGAGCAGATCAAAAGGCTTGAAAAAAAACAAGCTCAGGAGAAAAAAGAGTCCTTCCATAAAAAAGATTCTGGTATGGAATTCAAGGCATTCGATAAAAAAGAATACAGGGAAATTGAAAACTCTTCCCTGGATTCCGTTCCCAAGGGGATGCCGGGATTATTAAGGGCTTTAAAAGTATCCAAGTGTGCGGTAAAGGAGGGATTTGAATGGGAAAATATCCACCAAATACTGGATACGGTAAAAGAAGAAATCCATGAGTTTGAAATTGCATTGGAAAAAGAGACCCAGGATGAGGCCATGATGGAATTTGGCGATATCCTTTTTTCCCTTGTTAATGTTGCACGGTTTGCAGGTTTTCATCCTGAAACAGCCCTCTCCAGATCCACAGCAAAATTCGAAGGACGATTCAGGCTAATGGAAAAAGCCCTTAATCAAGAGAAAACCAAACTTAAAAATCTTTCTTCAGAAGAAAAAGAGTTGCAATGGCATAGGGCAAAACAGGACTACGACAGGTAATCCCCTCTCTGGAACTTGAGATATTCGGTCTGGGCCGCAACAACGGTCTGGGTCGCTATATCTTTGAGGCCATTATCTCCTGTGCCCAGTGCTGCTGTTTCCTTGAGCAGGTTGTCTGCATTCTGACTTATCCGTTCCAGGACAGGCGCAATGCTTTTCAGAGACACCCCAGGGTCTTCCAGTTGACTTGCATAGGTATCCAGCAATTCCAGAAGGCTGTCTGTTTTTCCGGACACGACATATGACTGGTCCTGAATGTGAAGATCAGTGGATGTGATTTCTCCTAAAGCGGGTGCTTTTGTATTCCCCATTTCAGGTGGCTCCGTTTTATCCGTTTTATTATCCAAGGCTTTTGTTAGGACATTGCTGAATTCACCTTTTTCTCCGGTCTTTGGTGCTTCGCTAGGCTCATTGCCAAGGGATTGTGTCAGCTCATTTATTTGATTGATGCCTGCCATGCTGGCCTCCTTATTATAGTTGGAAAGATAAAAAAGCAAAACACGTGCCAGATTTTGATTTTATTTATTTTTGAGGGGAAAAGCCTTGGTTTCCATGGTTTGAAGAGTGTTGCCCTAAACAATGGAATTTGAAAAGAATGAATCGGGAAAGAATGGACTGGGAAAAAATTGCTCTTTTATTCAAGCCCGTCCGTCTATGATGTCGCCTATCATTCTTTCAGCAACCTGCTCTGCATTGACGTTGTACTGGTTGGCCTGTACTTGTTGTTTTAAATCTGACACCATTTTTTTTCGATCAGCTGGTTCCGAGTCCATGGATGAAGATATTTTCTGGAGTTCTCTGGTTTTTTGAGAAAGATTTAAGCTGTCGGTTTTGCTTCCTTCAACAGCCTTTTCAATATTGGGACTGTTGGTGGTTGTATTCGCAGCAGGATTGGCCTGGTTTGTATATGGCAAATAATTGGGTGTGGAACTGGAAATTTTCATGGGGTGACCTCCTTAGGATTCCATATTGTTGTTAGCAACTTGACGTGCAAGTTCTGTCATTCTTTTTACAACAAAGATAGAATCTTCAACGGACAGGGTTTGGATTACCTTGTTGTTGTTATCGTCAACGCGTGTATAGGTGAATTGATTTTTTCCCTTGGTAAAATCCAATTTTTTACCAAGTTCTTTTTCAATCTGTTCAGTAATCTGCTCTTCGTTTTCCTGTTTTGGGCCTTCGCTGATAATCCTGTCAACAATATTGCTGGCAACTTTTTCAATTATAGCCTGGCGCTTACCTTCAGAGGAGATATTAACGCTGTCAGCAGAAACTTTATCGGCTGCACCCAGTTTTCTGCTGAGTATTTTGCCCTGGCTCAATTGTCTTGAGTAAACTTTCAGGACATTTTGTATCTGGTACGAAGGTATTTGCATTTAATTTTCTCCTTAAACACATTATCGGAAAGGGAAAATAAAACTTTAGGATTTTTTTTTAATCGTCAAAATTACCGTCAGGACCCTTGTCAGACTCGATGTTAGAGGCTTTTTTGATTATTTTTTCCCTTGTCCATTCCGATTCTGACTCAATTTTTCCTGCTTTAAATCCCGGGGTATGGGATTGTTTTTTAACTATTTCAGCGATAACAATATCTGCTGTATCACCTGCATTGAATACATCCGTAAGCAGGTTGTAAACAAATTCTTCCACATGGTCTGCCATTCTTTGTTTTATTTTTTGGGGCTGGGCATTTAAATGATTTTCAAAGGGAAGATTCAGTTTCTTGAAATCTCCACCCTTTAAATTATTTGCATTTGCATAGTCAAGCATATGGGACCACATTTCTTCGGTAACACCCTGTCCTTTTTGCTTGATGAAATTTCCCTGGTCATCCAGAATGGCATTTCCGTAATCATTGACCTTAACGCCCCAGGAAATCATCTGCAGGGCTGTGGCAACATTGGCTTTTGTTGTTCTGGTTTTTAATGCGATTTGTCTGAGCCTGTCGGAGTTATTACCCGAGGTGCCGTGCTGGGCCCCGGATACTCCGTAGGGGGAAAGAACTTCATGGATCAGGGCTGTAAGTTCAACGTTTATGCCTGTGCCGCTTTGCTCAATTCCGTGGGTGGTGCCATTGTTTAATGCAATCCAGTCGGGAAAGATATTATGGGCATTGAGCCCCTGGATGAGGAAGGATGCTTCTTCATCTGTGGAAAGTCCCTGCTTTCCTTTGATTTCTCCCACCTCTGTCTCAAGACCAGCCCATTCAGGGACAAATGGATATAATTCAAGATTGGCCAGCAGGTTCTGGTCATCGGGCAGATGGGAAGCATCAATGGCAATGGAGGTAAGTCCGGCATCAAATAGAGATTCTATCTCTGCTTTGGCAGGTTCAATATCAGATTGGACTTTTATACCAAAATGATCCCCATGGATGGCAACGGGAATTGTAATGCCAAGTTCATTCATTATGGCATCGGTCTGTGTTGCCATATTCCAAAGGCTTACAGGACAATAGGCATTGGTGCCGCCTTCTGATCTGGCAATCTCGATGATAATTGCGGCGTTGGCTCTCTGGGCTGCAGCAAGGGCTCCCCGCAGAACAAAGGAGTTTCTTGCATTGGCAGCAATGGTCATACAGTTTCCTTTTGCAAGCATTGCCTGGTCAATATATTTCCCGCTTACAATAAGAGCTTTTGAATTTGGAAATAATTTTTTTATATTTGCGGGCCTGCCGCAATTAAGGGCTTTTTCAAAATCTTTGGAATAATTATTTGAAGTTGTCATGTTTTCCTCCCTGGGGATTTTATGGCTTTGCAGATAATTGTCTTTTTGGCATGAAAATCAGTCAAAATCAAGAATTATCGAAATAATGAATAAATATTCATAAATAGTTTTTTTGGAAATTACTATAGCTTTGAGCATATATAAAAGAAAATATATTATAAGCCTTTGTAAAAATAAGATATTTTTTCTTTTATATGGAAAGGAATAGAACCTTGACATTTTGTAAGATCTTTTGTTAAATAATGAATTATTATTCATTTGATAGAGGTGAGATTAGCTTGCAAAAAAATAAAGCGGAAAAATACGGTAAAATACTGAATAGTGCAGGTGCTGTGTTTGCAGAATTTGGATTTCATAAGGCCACCATTTCCCAGATCGCCGCTAAAGCAGGGGTTGCTGATGGCACGGTATACCTGTATTTTAAAAATAAGGACGATATCCTTTATCAATTTATCAGTTTTAAAACCCAGGTTGTATTTCAGAAAATGAATGCAGCAGTTGAAATGGGTCATAATGCAGAAGAAAAGCTGAGGAATTTGATTAGGTGTCATTTGCAGGAGTTTCAAAACGATAAAAACATGGCCATTATTTTTCAATCGGAAGTTCGATACCTCCGGGATATTGAGTCTCAAATCAAGGATATTTCAAAGATGTACCTGGATCTGTTATCAGATATCATTGAACAGGGGCAGATCGAAGGGTCCATGCGCCAGGACCTTTTTGTGGGGCTTGTGAAACGCTTTATTCTCGGGGCAGTGGAAGGGGTTATTTCTACCTGGGTTTCCGCCCATGGACGGTATGAACTGGTTTCCATGGCAGATCCCCTGGTGGACCTTTATCTGGCAGGAGTCAGGGGAAAATAAATGCCATCCAATAGATAAATGGCAGAAATTATTTGAATAAGGCTTTTTGCTTGACGGCAATGTTCATGTTTACTAAAGCTCTCTGAGTCTATATTCATATAGTAAGAATAAAATATGCACATACAGAAATAAAAAAATATCAGGAGGTATTTAGAAATGTCTTCAATTATTGGTCCGGCGAGTTATAAATTGTTCGGGTTTTTCCCAACGGCTATTCTTTCATTTATCCTGCCGATTATCGGTATCGGGTTATTCGCTTATATTATGGCACGGCGAATAGCTCCCCTCGTAAGGGCAGCCCCGGACGACCGGTTCAATTTCATTGGTAAGCGTATTAAAAATCTTGTTGTTATCTGGCTGGGTCAGCTCCGTCAGCCAAGATATATGCTGGCAGGTGTGTTGCATATTTTTATTTTTTCAGGTTTTTTGATTTTATCTATCCGGTCCACCTCCCTTGTGGTCATTGGATTGTCAGATGGTTTTGTCCTGCCGGGATTTGGTGGCTGGTTTGGGTCTGTGTATAATTTTATCAAAGATTACGCAGCCACCTTTGTATTGATTGCCTGTATTGTGGCAGCCATCCGAAGGGGAATCTATAAACCCCAGCGTTATGCTGTCCCTGAAAAATACGGCAAGGACCACACATCAGAAGCCGTGTTTGTATTAGGTATAATCGCTACTTTGATGATATCTGAAAGTTTGTTTGAGGCATCTGAACTTGCCTATGCATTCCAGCACACAGGTCAGGAACATTTTCTGGCACCCCTTTCCCTGGTTTGGATTTTCAAGGCTATGCTGTCCCAGGCATCCCAGCAGTTTCTCCAGGGGCTTCATATATTCATGTACTTTGTCCATGATGTGACATTTTTCTTTTTTCTCTGTTTTTTACCCCTGGGCAAGCATTTCCATGTAATAACTTCTGTGTTCAATGTCTTTTTTATGCGAGTACAAAAGGGCAATATCAAGCCGGTGAAGCACGGGGTGAAGGACGAGGAACTGGATGACCTTGAATCCTTTGGTGTTAAAAAACTGGAGGATTTTACCTGGAAACATATGCTGGATTTTTATTCCTGTGCCGACTGCGGAAGGTGTTCGGATCAATGCCCGGCAAATGCCTGCGGAAGACCTCTTTCCCCAAGATTTATCACCATTAAAGCCAGGGATCTGATGTTTAAAAATTATCCTTTGTCCGGTGAAATTTATAAGAGTGATCTGCTGGTGGAGGATATTTACACGGAAGATGAAATTTGGTCCTGCACCACCTGCGGTGCCTGTGAGGAAGAGTGTCCCCTTGGCATTGAATATATTGATAAAATAGTAGATATGCGACGGGGCATGGTGGATGAGGGAATGGTACCTCAGTCATTGCAGAAACCCTTAAAAGCTCTGGAGAAAAGAGGCAATCCCTACGGCAAAATGGAGAAAAAAAGGGCTGACTGGGCCAAGGATAAGGAGTTTAAAGCCAATCATACCATCAAGGACCTGGGAAAAGAGTCTGCCGATACCCTGTATTTTGTTGACAGTATCACCTCCTATGATGATAATCTCCAGGATGTAGCCAGGCGGACATCAATTATCCTTGAAAAAGCAGGTATTGACTTTGGTATTCTGGGCAAAGACGAAAAGGATAGCGGCAACGAGGTCCTCAGGTTTGGTGAGGAAATGCTTTACCAGGATCTTAAGGGACAGAACACCGAGGCTATCCTGGAATCCGGGGTCAAGCAGATAGTAACTGCAGATCCCCATGCCTATAATGCCTTGAAAAATGATTATACGGGTCTTCCCCCGGTCCGGCATATCAGCCAGGTGGTTGCAGAAAAAATTGCCAGTGGCGAGCTGGAATTAAAACCCTGCCAGGATAAGGACAAGGTCTATGTTTATCATGATCCATGTTACCTGGGACGTCATAACGGAATATATGATGATCCAAGGCAGGCCCTTGATGCCATTGACGGGCTGACAAGGGTTGAGCTTGAAAAAAGCAGGGACCGATCTTTTTGCTGCGGTGGTGGAGGTCTCATGCTTTTTTATGAGCCGGAAGAAGAAACAAGAATGGGTGTCTTACGGGTGAATATGGCTGCAGAGGCCGGAGCAAATGTCATTGTAACTGCCTGTCCTTTCTGCCTGGTTAATATTCAGGATGCCATTAAGGTCGCAGGAAAAGAAGGGGAAATTGAAGCTTTGGATTTTACAGAGCTTATAGAATCACATTTAAAGTAAAACAGGATTTTAATTAGTACACCACTAAATAATGTAATATAATTTAATAAAGAACAAAATTTACTATAGTACTATTTTTAAATAGATAGCTGATAACCAAATTTTTTTAAGGAGGCGATAATGGAGATTTTGGTATGCGTCAAGCGAGTTCCAGATACTGCTGAAAACGAATTTGAACTTAATGGAGCAGGGAATGATCTTGACCGCGATGACCTGGTTTATTCTGTTAATGAATGGGATAATTATGCAGTTGAAGAAGCCATTCAGATTGTAGACAAAGTAGGTGGGAGTGTGACTGTTATAACCGTTGGCGACGAAGAGTCTGAAGAAGTTCTGAGACGGGAAATGGCCATGGGAGCAAACAATGGTGTCCTTCTTTCAGATGAAGCCTTTGAAGGTTCCGATGGAAAGGGGATTGCTGGCATTTTAAAAGCGGAAGTCGAAAAAGGCAGTTATGATTTGATTTTTTCCGGTGCCCAGGCAGATGAAGGCGCCGGTCAGGTTGGTGGTATGCTGGCTGCCATGCTTGATTACCCCTACGCTTCCCTGGTTAATAAAATTGACAAAATTGATGATAAGACAATCATTGTGGGAAGGGAAATTGAAGGCGGGAATCAGGAAATGAATGAGATTCAACTTCCCTGTGTACTCTCCATCCAGACCGGTATTAATGAACCCCGGTATGTGGGTATCCGCGGTATCAGAAAAGTTGCCAAGCTGGAAATTCCAGTAAAGGGTGCTTCCGACCTGGGTATTGATGCAGGCGACATTGGTGATGCCGGTGCAAAAACCAAACGTGTGGATTATTTTGTGCCTGATATGGGGGATAGTGCTGAAATGCTTGAAGGCTCAACTGATGAAATTATTGGAAAGCTTATTGAGAGGCTTAAAGCCAAAGGAGGGCTCTGATCATGACTGATATTTTTGCATATATTCCACATAACAACGGCAGTGCTGAAGATGTTGCTTTAGAATATCCTGCAGCAGCAAAAAAAATTGATGAAAATGCAAAGCTCACAGCAATTGTTACAGGTTCTGGTGCAGATCTTGATGGGGTTGCCAATGAAATGGCCAAAATCTATTCAGAGGTCATGAAAGTGGATGATCAGGCCCTTGCATATCCCAATGCAGAGGTTGTCAGAAACGCTTTGGTAAACATTATTCCGGCCGATGCCATTGTGCTGGTTTCCCATAGTACCTTTGGCATGGACCTTGGCCCCGGGCTTTCCGTGAAAATGGATTCAGCCTATGCGGCCGATATAGTTGATTTTGAAGGCGTTGAAGGCAATATTCTTAAAATGGTTCGCCAGGAACTAGGAGGTGCTGTCAGCACCCATGTTACCGCAGATATTTCAGCCGGTGCAGTGATCACCATCAGACCGGGTGCCTTTGCTCCTTTGGATGGCGGATCTGCCAGTGGAACGATCATGGATAAATCAGGGGATGCAGGTGATCTCAGTTCCAAAAGAAAGTTTTTGGAAGTGGTTGAAGCAGAAGTTGGAGATGTGGATATTACTAAATCCGACGTATTGGTTTCCATTGGCAGGGGAATTGAAGATGAAGATAATATTGAAATTGCCCAGGAACTTGCCGATGCCATGAATGCGGTTGTTTCATGCTCAAGACCCATTGTGGATGCCAAATGGCTTGAAAAATCCCGCCAGGTAGGCACCTCGGGTCAGACGGTCAAACCCAAGGTTTATATGGCCATGGGTATTTCCGGTTCCTTCCAGCATTTGGGCGGTGTAAAGGGAAATCCCTATATTGTGGCTGTCAACAAAAACGCCAAAGCCCCTATTTTCCAGGTGGCTGATGTGGGAATTGTTGAGGATATTCTAGAGTTTATGCCGGAATTGACCGAAGCGGTTTCAGAGCTTTAGTAGACATCTGATTCCGAAAAATTTTGTTTAGAAGAGCCCTGCAAGTCATGCAGGGCTCTTTCTGTTTCCATTCCTTCCTGTATCTCATTCAAGACAATAAAATATGGGGTTGCAACGGGCAAACTAAAAATAGGTGAACAACTTCCAACAGTCAGGGCTTTGGCGGTACAACTCAAGGTGAATCTGAACACGGTGAGCAAGGCATATCGAGAACTTGAAATTCAGGATATTCTGGAAACTCATCAGGGAACCGGTACATTTATCGGCAACCTTGAGGTCAAGATTCCCAGCGAAGAGCGGGAACGAAAATTAACCACGATCTGTTCAGAATTTTTTAGCATAGCATCCAGCTATGGTTTTATCATTATGTCGGATCTGGTAATTGGTTTACTGAATTAGGGGGACGGTGAGTCCACTGTCCATTATAAATAGAATTGATGCATCTTTGCCTTTTTCTTCCAATGCCTTGTCAATGGCTGTCTGGAGATCAGTGAAAGGGGTGATGAACAATTTTGAAATCACATTGGCCTCAATGTCCGTAACTCCCCACATCTGGGCCCACATTCCAATTTCCGCCATTTTGGCTGCCTTATGATAGCCCAGGGTATATCCCTGCTCAATTTTTTCCAGGGCATCCTCGGGGGTGTCACATGAACTTAGAAGATCAGCAAATGCTTTTCCGCCGATGCCGCAACGGCATTTGGCAACAAGGATCATGATACCCCCATATTTCAGGGCAAGTTTGGCATTGTCAATGCCTTTCTGGGCCTGGTAAAGGTCGATATCCTGGGGAAATTTTACAATGGAGACCACAATGTCAGCCTTTTCCTTTAACGGGGCGGCAAAAACCTCATTGGCTTTGTCAATTGCTGCATGAAAAGAGTCAGTAATATGTCCTGAACAGGTGGCATAGACTTGATGGCGTTTGTCCAGAACCGTCATGATGGAAAATATTTCCTGTTTAATGGTTTTAATGGCATCTATCATGTCTTCATGCACTGGATTATTTTCAAGGGCCAGGGCTTTTGCTTCCGGGGCCAGTGCCAGTTTATGGTTTTGTTCAATGGTTTTGAACCCGGCAATTCCAGGTAAAAAGGATTTTCTGCCTCCTGTGTATCCGGCAAAATAATGGGGTTCAACCGAGGAGATAATTATTAATTTATCTGCCTCTACCCCGGCCTTGTTTACAAACATCCGGGTGTTGTTGGAGGATGTGCCCAAAAATACCAGATCTTCTTCTTTCCTGGCATCATGGACGATAATTTTATCTTTTATCTTTTCATAATAGGGTCCGAAAATCTGCAGGAACTCTTCATGGGAGGGTCCCCTATGGGCGCCTGTGGCAATGATGAAATTATAATGGGTCTGGCTTAGGTCTTGAAAAATTACATCCAGGACTTTTTGCGTAGGTGTCGGTCTAGTTGCATCGTTGACAATCACCAACACTTTTTCGGAATTACTTAAAAAGTCGGTAAAGTCTTTGCTGTTAATGGGATTTGATATGGAGGTTTGAATATTCTCATTCTCATTTTCTATTTCAACATCATTTGCTTCAAGAAAGCTGACCTGGCTATCATCGCTTATGACCGCGGACATGGTGCCATTTTTCCCATAGGGGACTTCAATTTTCATCAACAACTCCTTTAAAGCACAGGGTCTGGTTGTTTATTTTGTTGAATACTTCCATAAATCCGGAAAAAATTCAATGGATTTCAGGTCCATTTAAAAGAATAAAAAAACTCATTCCTTGGCAAAAAGATCTTCAGAGTTTATAATTCCTAAATTTTGAATAATTAGGATATCCTGTTTTGATTTTGTGTATAATATGAAAGGATTCTTTTTAAGAGGATGATAATATGACCTGTACAATTAAATTTTTGCCCCATAACACTTCTGTTGAGGTTGAAAAAAATGAGACCCTTATCCGGGCGGCCATGGAAGCTGGAGTACATATCAATGCTTCCTGCGGTGGAACTGGTGTCTGCGGTAAATGCAGGGTTTTAATTGAAGAGGGTGAGGTTGAAGGCGGTGTTTCAGAACACCTTTCCCCTGAAGACAGGGAACAGGGATATCGTCTGGCCTGCCTGTCCACTGTTATTTCTGACCTGGTGGTGAGGATACCAGTGGAGTCAGAAGTGGAGACCAGTCGTCTGAATCAGAAAGCAGTGAGCAGGCATACGGCAAAGGCCATGTATGCCAACATTGATGAACTTAGAGAAGACGGACTTTTTATCCCGCCGGTGGAAAAGATTTATCTTGAATTGGACCCGGCCGCTGAAGGGGATAATCAGGCAGACGTGGCAAGAATTATAAACAATCTGCGCCTGAAACATGATGAGCACAGGTTGACCATGGGGCTTGGCCTGATACGGAGAGTCCCGGACCTCATCAGGCAGGGGGATTTCAAGGTTACAGCCACCATTGTTCGGCCGGTTCGGCCTGACGGGAAAAACAGGATCATAAATATTGAACCCTTTGATACCAGTGACAGAAATTTTGCCATTGCCGTGGATGTCGGCACCACAACCGTATATGGTCAGGCTCTGGACCTGCATACCGGCGAAGTCCTGGCCGAACATGGTGAATTCAACAGCCAGATCAGCTATGGTGAGGATGTTATTTCCAGGATTGTTTTTGCGGAAAAAGGAAACGGACTTGAGGTTCTTCATAAAAAGATAGTGGAGGTTATTAACAAAATTATCGATAAAATTATTAAAAAGGCTGGAATTGGCACCCATGAGGTTTCCACCATTACCCTGGCCGGCAATTCAACAATGACCCAGTTGCTTTTGAAAATTAATCCCACATATATTCGCAAAGACCCCTATGTTCCAGCATCCATAATGTATCCACCCTTCCGGGCCTCCAAGATCGGCATTGGACTGGCAGATCATACCATTGCACTTATTTATCCAGGGGTCTCTTCCTATGTGGGCGGGGATATTGTTGCAGGTATCATGGCCTCGGGTATTTGTCCGATGAATTGACCCTGTATATGGATATAGGTACCAACGCGGAAATTGCCATTGGCCACAAGGACTGGATAGTCTGTACGGCTGCCTCTGCAGGACCTGCCTTTGAAGGGGGAGGAGTCAAATTCGGGATGCGGGCCAGCAAAGGGGCCATTGAAGATTTTTCCATTAACCCGGAAAATTATGAGCCCATGATAATTACCGTGGGCAATGTAAAACCCAAGGGGATCTGCGGGTCTGGCTTAATTACTATTGCAGCCCAGCTTCTTGAAACTGGGGTGATTGATTCCAGGGGAAAATTCAACCAAACCCTTTCCACAAAGCGCATCAGGAAAACCGATGACATCTGGGAATATGTCCTGGTCTACAAGGAAAACACCCAGATTGACCGGGATATAGCGATTACTGAGCCGGACCTGGACAATTTGATACGGGCAAAGGGAGCCATGTACTCTGCTGCTCTGACCCTGCTGGAAGAGATCGGACTCACAATCAAAGACATTGAGCGAGTCATCCTGGCAGGGGGGTTTGGTTCCTATGTGGATTTGGAAAGTGCTATTACCATAGGTCTTTTGCCGGAAATTGATCCGGACAAAGTGACTTATCTGGGCAATGGATCACTTTTGGGATGCAGGATAAATTCATTGACCAATTCACTTCGCAGGGATGTGGCTGAGGTGGTGAATATGATGACAAATTTTGAGCTGGCCTCTACCCCATCTTATATGGACCATTATATGGGAGCATTATTTTTGCCCCATACGGAACTTAATTATTTTCCAAAGGTTAAGGCCCGGCTGGAGGCCCTCCGTAAATGAGCCAACAAATCTTTACCAGGGGATATGTCCGGTTTGTTGAAATTGAAAAGCCTGTCCTGGGAAATAATATCGCCGATGCCCAGCGACTGGAACAGGCCCTGGAAAAAGTGACGGATGGTCAAAAGATAAAGGTCCCCTGGTATTTATTGAAATATCTTCCCTCCAAACTCAGGGACTGGGATTACAAGGCAAAGGCTGTATTATTCAAAGACCGTCAGTCCTGGCGCCTGGTGGGCTTGCTGGAATCGGACCCTATAGCTTCGAACCAGGCAGAACCGGACCAGATAAAATCAAGCCTGTCCTGTCCTGTGCTGGGTGCAGCCATTGATATCGGTACCACCCGGATTGTGATCATGCTCATTAATATTGAGACCGGAGAGACCCTGGGGGAAATCGGTTTTGACAATCCCCAGGTGTTTATCGGGCCCGATGTGCTGGCCAGGATTCATCATTCCAATAAGCCCGGCGGCCTGGAACAATTGCAGGGATTGGTGATAGATGCTGTGAATGCCCACCTGGCATTGTTATGCCGGGAAAACAATAGAGAGACAAAGGATATCTATCTTGTGGCAGGGGCGGGCAACACGGCCATGACCCATTTGTTTCTGGGTCTTGAGGCCTTTGAGATCATACGTGAACCCTATATCCCCTGTGTGAACATACCCGATACCCTCATGGCAAGGCAGGTGGGTCTTGATATCCATGATCATGGCATGGTTTTTTTATTTCCCAATATCGGGTCTTACTTTGGAGGGGATCTCATTGCCGGGATTTTATTTGCAGACCTGGATAAAAAAAAGACTCCCTGCATCATGGTGGATGTGGGTACCAATGCCGAAATTGTGGTGGGCGGCCAGGACTGGTTAATCGCCTGTGCCGGGGCAGCAGGCCCGGCCCTGGAAGGCGGGGTCAGCAAAATGGGCATGACAGCGGGGCCCGGGGTTATTGACAGAGTGATCATTGATCCTTTTACCCGGGAAATTGATATCCACACCATTGAAAATGAAAGACCTTTGGGAATTTGCGGGTCAGGTATGATTGACCTTGCAGCCGGCCTGTTTTTATCCGGGATGATCAATATCCAGGGAAAATTTTTAAAAAAAGCCTGTGAAGGCAGGATAATGGAAATAGACGGGATATCGTCCTTTGTCCTGGTGGACAAGAAAGATTCTGGAACTGGACAGGATATAATCCTCAGCCAGGTGGACCTGAACTCCCTGACCAGTTCCAAGGCAGCCATGTATACTATTCTGGAAGTGATTGTTAAAAATATTTCAGGCCTTGAATTTGAAGATCTGGATACCTTTTATGTGGCAGGCACCTTTGGTTCCTTTATCAAGCCTGTTTCTGCCATCTCCATTGGCATGCTTCCGGATCTGGACCATTCCAGGTTTAAAGTCCTGGGCAACTCTTCCCTGGGAGGGGCAGCAATTGTATTAAAAGACCCCCAGGCCTTTGACAGGGTCATGGAGATTCAAAAATCCATTACCTATATTGAACTGAACGTGAATCAGGAATTCATGAACATGTTCTCCGGGGCCAAGTTTTACCCACATACAGACCGATCCAGATTTCCCTCCGTACCCACAGACCTTTTCTAAAAATGCATGGGTATAAAAAATGCCTAAAAATGTTCCTGGAGGTTAAAACTATTTATCAAAAGTCTTATGCATGTATATACAAGCAGAGGCCTTTATGATAAAAGAATGAAAAAAATAAGATTAATTTTGACAACCATAAAGGGGATAGATAATCATGAAAAAAATAGTCGAATGTGTTCCAAATTTTTCAGAGGGACGGAACGTTGAAACCATTGAAGCCATTACCGATGCCATCCGTAAAACTCCGGGCGTAAGCCTGCTGGATGTGGATCCTGGGAAATCCACCAACCGGACTGTTTATACCTTTGTGGGAAGCCCAGAGGCAGTTGTGGAAGGGGCAATTAATTCAGCCCGGGTGGCAAGGGAGCGCATTGACATGCAGACCCATACGGGTGGGCATCACCGCATGGGGGCCATGGATGTCTGTCCCTTTATCCCCGTGGCAAATGTGACCATGGAAGAATGTGTGGCCATTTCCAGGGAATTTGGGCGGCGCGCAGCCGATGAGATCGGCATTCCAATTTACCTTTATGAGGAATCTTCCACCCTGGATTATCGCAAAAAATTGCCCCAGATCCGGGAGGGTCAATACGAGGCCATAAAAGATCGCATTGTCATGCCTGAATGGAAACCAGATTTCGGGCCGGCCAAATTTATTCCTGAATGGGGTGCAACGGTAACAGGGGCAAGGTTTTTTCTCATTGCCTATAATGTGAATCTTTTATCCACCTCCAACCAGGCCCATAGAATTGCTCTTAACCTGAGGGAAGCAGGCAGGGGTGCTGATGAACCAGGACAGCTCAAGGAAGTCAAGGGCATGGGATGGTATGTGGATGAATATAACCTGGCCCAGGTCACGGTGAACCTGAATAATTATCTTGTAACTCCTCCCCATGTTTTGTTTGAACAAGTAAAAAAAGAGGCAGCCAAACTCAAGGTGGCTGTTACCGGTTCTGAAATCGTAGGTGTGATCCCCCTGGATGCCATTCTCAAGGCAGCAGACTATTATATTGAAAAAGAAAATCTTTTTGTTCTGGAAGAAGATCAGAAAGTACGCCTGGCCATTGAACGTCTGGGGCTCAATTCCGTTGCCCCCTTTGACCCAAAAGAAAAAATTGTTGAATATATTATTGCCCAGGAACAAGATGAGCCCCTTGCAGGACTGAGTGTCCGTCAGTTTGTCCAGGAAGTGGCCAGGAGAAGTTCAGCACCCGGCGGAGGGTCTGCTTCAGCGGCCATTGCAGCAATTGGAGCAGGGCTTGGGTCCATGGTAGCCAAGCTTACACTGGGGGTGAGAAAATTTGAAGGTGTGGATGCAAAAATGAGAGCCCTGGTACCACCATTGCACGATGCAGCCAATGCATTGATCCCCATGATTGATGCAGATACCAATGCATTTAATGATTATATAACTGCCCTTGGCCTGCCAAAAGGAACCCAGGAAGAAAAAGCATTTAGGCAGGAACAGCTCCAGTCAGGCCTTAAGAAAGCCATTGAAATCCCCTTGTCCACCATGAAACTGGGGAACCAGGCCTGGGATGCCATGCTTGAGGTGGCTCGCCATAGCAATATTGCATCCCGATCAGATGTGGAAGTGGGGGCAAGGGCTCTTGAAATGGGAATTTGGGGAGCCGATAAAAATGTCATGATCAATATGGCAGATGTGAGTGATGAAATTTATAAAAAAGAGACTCTGGCCCTGGCCGAGACAATAAAAGACCGGGCAGCAAAATTGAGTACCCAGGTTCTGGAGATACTTGA